>OWHX01000226.1_pt1 | contig 34595 bp, 34 predicted proteins | sample 1732801 | NCBI WGS metagenome assembly OWHX01 (sample SAMN05065755, study PRJEB22554) | human gut metagenome | biome: ENVO:2100002; feature: ENVO:00000062; material: ENVO:00002003 | host: Homo sapiens | place: USA
TCCAAAAGCAGTGCCGCTTTTCGCTCTGCTTTGAGAATTCTTCTACTCCGGGCTATTTGACAGAAAAGCTTATCCAAGCAGCAGCAGCGCAAACTATCCCCATTTATTGGGGTGATACATTGGCTACTAAGCCATTATTTGATGGGGGGGGGGGCATAAATGCAAAAGCCTTTATCAATGCGCATAGCTTCTCTAGCCTAGAATCCTTGATTGCGCATATTGCAGAGATAGAAGCAGATAAGACAAAGCAGCTTGCGATACTACAAGAGCCTTTGTTTTTAGATTCTAATCATATTGAGCTTTTTGAAAAGCAGCTTGAGCAGTTTCTGCTCTCCATTGTTAGCCAGCCTTATGAGAGAAGCTTTAGGAGGGGGATGGCGTGTCTAGCACTCTTTGAGCAGAGGCGATACAAGAGATATATGGCAGTGCTAGGTATGGGTAAAAGGCTGAAATCTCTAATGCGCTTTAAAAGAGTAGAGACATTTGTCAAAGACAAAATCACGCGTGTAAAGCGAGCTTTAACCAAACCCTAGCTATGATACGCGCATTTACACCCCAAGGACACGCATTGCGCCCCTTTATCTCTATCGTTATCCCCGTCTATAATGTAGAATCCACCATCGTGCGCTGCTTGGATTCTTGCATCAACCAAAGCTTACACGATATTGAGATTCTAGTTATAGATGATTGTGGGAGTGATAGCTCTATACAAATAGCACAAGACTATGCCCAAAGAGACCCTAGAATCCACATCGTGCATAATGAAACAAATCTAGGACTCTTTAGCACGCGCATAGCAGGCGAGAGAGTAGCAAGGGGGGAGTATATCCTGCCCCTAGATAGTGATGACTACATTGCGCTACACACTTGCAAGAGACTCTATCGCCTAGTGCATAATCTAGCAGATTCCACCCCGCTAGAGCAGCTCACACTCCTAGTCAATGAAAAGGCTCATAAAAATGCCATTGGGGGGGGGGCAGCACATAATCAACCAAATAGGCAGCACTATGCCGCCTAAAGTCTCTATCATTATCCCCACCTACAATGTAGAATCTTATATCGCTCGTTGCCTTGAGTCTTGCATTAACCAAACTTTACGCGATATTGAGATTCTAGTCATAGATGATTGTGGGAGTGATAGCTCTATACAAATCGCGCAAGATTATGCCAAGCTAGATTCTAGGATCAAAATTATCCATAATGAAAACAATCTAGGCACTTTTGCTACGCGCATTGTGGGCATTAGGCAGGCTTTGGGGGAGTATATAGCCTTTTTGGACGCTGATGACTATCTCACCACTAATGCCTGTGAGATCTCCTATAATGCCACGCAAAAGAGCGCGCAAGCCCCAGCAAGCCTAAGCCCCACAAAGCCAATCCAAGCAAATCTAAGCCAAGCCAAGCCAAGCACCCAAGAGCAGATCCCCGATAGCAAGCCAGATATTGTGTTTTTCGGTATGCGATTTGAGCCGCGCACATTCAAGCGCGTAAGCCCCCCTGTGCTTTGCAAGCCACTTTTTGGAGATGAAGTGCTTTTTGAAGTCTTCGCCCATTGTGCCACACCTCCGTGGCACATATGGGCGAAGCTTTATAAAGCTTCGCACATACGAGGCGCGATCGAGAAGCTCGTGGCACATATGGGCGAAAATGTCCGCCTAACAATGGCAGAAGATGTGCTTAAAAGCTTCTGGCTAACTGCACTAGCTACAAAAAGTATCGGCATACCTGATAAGCTCTATGTCTATTGCGACTCTAGCTCCTCAATCACGCGCAAAATCGATGCCAACACGCGCGATAAAAAGATCGCTGATATAGGGCAGGTGATCACCGAGCTTCAAAAGCTCTCTCAAGTAGAATGCCTGCGCGCTAATGCCAGCTTTAGCGTCGCGCAAAGGCGTGCGATCGCTATCCTTACAAGCGTGCAAGTGCTAGAGCACCGCTATGATGGGCTGATAAATGGCGGTTGGGGGGGGGCGGTATATATTATGGCTTGCCTCAAATCTCTACGCTACCATCGCAAGTGGCAGACCTTTGTGCGCTTGCTTGGTTGTATCTTTTCTCTAGGGTATGTCAAGCTCTAGATTCTAGCCTAGAATCCTCTAATGGGGATTCAGCTTCGGGTGAGCAATGCGGCAGTGTTGCAAAAATTGTGAAAGGCACGAACGCCAAGTTCGCTAACCTTCCCCAATTTTTGCAAAGCTACCACAGCCCCACCGCAAATCTTAGAATCCTAGAAGAAGAAAACAACCAAACCGAGCTAGATTCTAGTGTGCAAGTGGATTCTAAAGAAACATCGGCTTGCGCCGAGCGGTATCCCTTGTTTTGCCACGCCGACAAGTCGGCTCGCAATGATGGAAAAAACGCCGCTAGTAAAAAAGTGGATTCTAGGAATGAAGCAAAAAATGTAAGTAAGTCAGCGCAGGATTCTAGGAGTTTTGACAAAGAAGCCCAAAATGTGTTTTGTAGCCACGCAACTAGGCGGCAGGATTTTTGTGATAAAAATGGGGTTTTGCAAGGTGAGTCAAAGGCGCGCACTTGGGCGTGCGTAACTGCAGACTCACCGCAGCAATCGCCATTTTTAGCCAAAAAGCCAACGCCCAAACCAAACAAAGCTGAATCGCCCCTAGACAAGGTAGCCTATGCTACCTAAACTCCTCCACCTAGCCTCCGACACCTTCAAAGGCGGCGCAGAGAGCGTATTTCGCAACACCATAGAAGCCACCCTAGAATCCAAGCAGTTTGACATCTATGTCGCAAGCTGCGATGAAGCTCCGCCTTGTGGCACAGCAGCTACGCATTTTTTGCACCTTGATGATTGGCAGCTTTACCCCAAGTGGCGCGGCGCGTATAAATACATCTTCAACCCCACCAATTACAAACGGCTTAAAACCTTTCTTTTTACTATCAAGCCAGATATTATCCACACGCAAAACTACCTCTCCCGCCTAAGCCCTAGCGTGCTTTTCGCCCTAAAATCCTATAAGACAAAGCACCCAAACGCAAGGCTCATCTATACGCAGCACGGCTTTGGACCTTGCGCAAATGGCGGGCTATACAACTATGCCAAGGGGCAAATTTGCGAGCAATGTATCGGGCATAGCAAAGGCTTGCGCATAGCATATCAAAACTGCGATAGAAGAGGGAGAATCCACTCGATTTTAAAAGCCCTGCGCTCGCCATTTTACCAAGGGGCATTGCTGCAAGAAAAAGAGCTTTTTGACACGATTATTTGCGTGGGGGAGTTTCAGCGATCAAAACATATCCAAGATGGCTGGGATAGCTCTAAGCTCATCACCCTTACAAACCCGATAGAAACGCACTTTTACAACCCAAACATATCACTACAAGAGAAGCAGGACTTGCTCGTGTTTTTTGGCAGGCTCTCCCCGGAGAAAAATGTCCCCCTGCTGCTCCACGCCTTTGCCAATCTGCTTAAACTCCCGCGCTTCTCCCACTACAAGCTGCTTATCATAGGCGATGGCGATGATAAGCCAAAATGCCTAGAGCTAGCAAACCGCCTATTGCAGCACCTAGAGCTAGAATCCACTTTTTCTAATGGGGATTCGGTCTTGGGTATCCATAGCGGCGATTTAGCAAAATTTAGGGCAACCGCAGACTCTTGCTCTACCCTAAATTTTGCTAAAAGCCCCACTAGCAATACCACAAAACAAGCGAAGCGGTGCGAGCGTGAGCTCGCAGGTTTCTTTAGAGTTCCTAGAATCCTAGAAGAAGAAAGTCAAGCTGGGCGTGAAAACGCCACTACCCTAGAATCCACTTTTGAAAAAGTGGATTCTAGCACCGCCGCAAATGCAAGCAAGGGCGCAAAGGATTCTAGGATTTTCAACAAAAACGCTAAAAATTTAACCACGCCGCAGGCGGAAACAAAGCTAGATTCTAGTGTGGATTGCCACGCAAACGCTAGCACGCTTGCTCGCAATGACGATAAAAACGCGATGAGTGAAAAAGTGGATTCTAGCACCGAAGCAAATTTAAACGAGTCCGCACAGGATTCTAGGAGCTTTACCAAAAATGCTAAAAATTTAACAACGCCGCAGGCGGAAGCAAAGCCAGATTCTAGTGTGGATTGCCACGCGGACAAGTCCGCTCGCAATGACGGAAAAAATGCCGCTAGTAAAAAAGTGGATTCTAGGAATGAAGCACAAAATCTAAACAAGTCCGCAAAGGATTCTAGGATTTTAGATGAAAAATGTGGGTTGCAAGGAAAATCACAAGGGAGTTACCTAGATGGTAATGACCGCAGGGATTTTTCGCCGCTCCCGCATTTTTCGCTAAAAGCCGAATCCCCCAGCCCAAGAGCCCCGCTTCCTTACACCTTTTTGCCCGCACACACCCCCAAAGAGCTAGCCGCCATTCTAGCTAAAGCAAAGCTATCAATCCTGCCAAGCCTGTGGTATGAGACCTTTGGGCTAACCATTGTAGAATCTATCTTAGCCGGAGCTATCCCCATAGCAAGCGATCTAGGAGCTATGCAAGAGACCATTGCTAGCTTTTATGGCAAGAGCTTTCGCTTTGATCCGCGCCAAGCCCTGCAAGATAGCAATATACAAAGCCTAGAAATATGTATCATAAATACCCTAGATTCTTATGAGAGCGAGTTTGCCACCTTGCTACAAAAGCGCGAAGAAATTATGCAAAACCTGCACTCCAACCACTATCTAAAAAAGCTTATAAATCTCTATCTCTATGGGGGGGGGGGGGCATAATAACTATTGAGCTATCGCTACTGAAGCTTTACGCACTTGCCCACTATCTCCAAGCTCCCATACAGTTTGCCCCTGCCCTGCCCCCACAGGAGCTAAAGCAAATCCTAGCCCTTGCCAAGCTCTCTATCTCGCCTAGCCTACTCAATGAGACCTTTGGGCTAACCATTGTAGAGTCTATGCTCTCTGGCACACCAGCCCTAGTGGCAAACCGCCAAGAGCTTAGCACCACAGCGCAGAGATTTGGGGGCTTTATATTTGATGACTTGGAAGCGGAGTTGAAAGGGATTTTAGATAAGTATGAAGCGCATTTCACGCACTTTTTGCAAGAGCGTGAAAGGGCTAGCTCCTATATTCTCTCTCGCCCTTATTACAAAGAGCTTTATGCAATCTATACGCGCTAGCACTGCGCCCCACCCCAAAGGCGCGCTAGATTCTAAAGACTTTAAGCAACTTCTAGGTAGAATCCACACTTTCACAACCCCCAAACACTACAACCAAGGAAGCAAGTGGCAAGTAACTGCGCGATTTCTATCATTATCCCCACCTACAATGTAGAATCTTATATCGTGCGCTGCCTTGAGTCTTGCATTAACCAAACTTTACGCGATATTGAGATTCTCGTTATAGATGATTGCGGGAGTGATAGCTCTATACAAATAGCACAACACTACGCGCAGAGAGATTGCAGAATCCGCATAATCCATAATGCAAACAATCTAGGCACTTTTGCTACACGCATTGTGGGCATTAGGCAGGCTAGGGGGGAGTATGTGCTATTTGTCGATGCTGATGACTACTTGCATTTACAAGCGTGTGAGCTACTCTACAAGCATAGCACTAGGGCTAGTATCTTGCACTTCAAAGCCCACTACACAGCAGCCCCTAAAGCCCCCCTGCTAGCCAAGCTCACACACTACACGCGCTACGCTCTCCCTACTCGCTTTAGCAAAGCTCCTTTGTATAATGAGCAAATCGCTTATAACTTCTTTTTAGACTCTAGGCAGTTTCCCAAATTTACCCTCTGGGATAAATGCTACAAGGCTTCTTTATTGCGCCAAGCTTGCGGGCATTTCACAGATTCTCACTTCACACCCATTGTGGCAGATGACCTGCTCTTTTTCCTAGTGATCGCTAGCCTTGCTACAAGCTATATAAGCCTTGATAAACGCCTATATTTCTACTGCTTAAATACGCACTCAAGTATGCAAAACCCAAGCAAAAGAGCGCGCAGGATAGAGAGCTTTAGCTATGTCGCTAATGCCTTGCATACTTTAGAGCTAGATTCCAGCCTTTTGCCCCAAATTACTAGGACTATGAGCCAAGATCTTGCCGCGCTCATTATCCTAGAATCGCGCCTTTTAGATTCTAGGGCTTCTACCCCCAGCAGTACGCAAAGTGTAAAAATAGCGCGTAGGGGGGGGGGCAGTGCTAGAATCTATACTAGCTCCACTCACGCCCCTTGTGGAAGCTGGGCTTATCCCAGCACCCAAGATCCCAGCATATATGCGCTTTATCACATCGCCTTATCTGCTCTCTTGTGTGCTATCGCTGCAGTATTGGGGACGCTGCCTTACTTATATTCGCATTTTTGTTTATACCTTAAGCCTAGGCAGAATCAGGCTTTAGTTTTTACAAAAGTAAATTCAGCTTTAGGTAATCATTCCGCAGATTTTGGGGATTTTCTAAAGAAACATCGCCTAGCGGCGAGCGGTATCCCTTGTTTTAGGGCAACCGCAGACTCTTGCTCTACCCTAAATTTTGCTAAAAGCCCCACTAGCAATACCACAAAACAAGCGAAGCGGTGCGAGCGTGAGCTCGCAGGTTTCTTTAGAGTTCCTAGAATCCTAGAAGAAGAAAAACAGCCTCAAAGTAAAAACCAAACCGGGCTAGATTCTAGTGTGCAAGTGGATTCTAGGAGTGAAGCAAAAAATCTAAATAAGCCCGCAAAGGATTCTAGGATTTGCGATGAGAAACCTTTGCTTTTCAAGCGCGTGCAAGGGCGCATACTTGGCGTATGTAACCGCAGCACGCGCGCAGAAATCAAAGGTTTATCGCGCAAAGCCGAATCCACCAAAAAAGCTGAATCGCCCCTAAGCCTAAAGGTAGCTTATGCCGCTGCCTAAAGTCCTCCAACTCGGCAAATTCTACCCCCCAGACATCGGCGGGATTGAACGCGTGATGCAAGATATTTGCGATGGGATAAACGCTAGAGGGCTAGTCTGCGATGTGCTATGCTCTAGCTCTTCTTATAACTTTAGCTATGAGATCCTAGACTCTAGGGCTAGAATCTACCGCACCAAATCCTTTGGCAAGCTTGCTTCCACTTCTATCACACCGCAGATGATTTTCACCCTGCAAAAGCTTATACAAGCCTATGACATTATCCACCTGCACCTGCCAGACCCTATGGCAAATCTAGCACTTTTCCTAAGCGATATACGAGAGAAAATCATCATTTTGCATTGGCATAGCGACATTATCAAGCAAAAGTATTTGCTAAAGCTCTACTCCCCCTTGCAAAGCTGGCTGCTACAAAGGGCGCATAGCATTATCGCCACAAGCCCCAAATACGCCCTAGAATCCGCCTTTTTACAACCCTACCGCGATAAATGTGTGAGTATCCCCATAGGCATAGATGATATAGCCCCTAGCTCCCTAGAATCTACTCTGCCACAACGCCCAGCACAAAGCAAAAAGGGTGAGAAAAGAATTATTTTTGCCCTTGGGAGACTCGCGCAGAACAAAGGCTTTACCTATCTAGTCCAAAGTGCGCAATACTTGCCAGATGAGTATGAAATCCACATAGGAGGCGATGGCGCGCTGCATTCCAAGCTAGAAACCCTTATCAACGAGCATAAACTCTCCCATAAAGTCAAATTGCTAGGGCGCGTAACGCGCGATAAGCTAGCAAGGCACTATCAGCAATGCCACATTTTCGTGCTGCCTTCTATCCAAGAGTCTTATGGGGTTGTTTTGCTAGAGGCGATGAGCTTTGGCAAGCCAATTATTAGCACCAAACTTAGCCCATCAGGTAGTGATTATGTCAATGCCCACAATGTCAGCGGCTTAGTAGTCCCGCCTCAAAATCCAGCTGCCATAGCCCAAGCCATTAGCGAGATAGAGCGCGACTATGAGCGATTTTCGCGCGATGCTAGGGCTAGATTTTTGCAGCTTTTTACAAGTGAAAAAATGCTCGATTCTATCTATGAGCTTTATTGCAGCCTTTATGCAAGTAGGGAAAATCTCTTAGGGGGGGGGGCAGCACTAGGCTATAGGATCTATGCTTTTGTAGATTTTAGCCTAGAATTCTCGTTTGCTAAAAAGGATTCAGCTTCGGGTAATCATTCGCCTGATTGTTTGTATTTTAGGGCAGTCATTACCGACAAGGTAACTCCTACCCTAAAATACAAACAAAACAAGCAAAGCAATACCGCAAATCTTAGAATCTTGGAAGAAGAAAACAACCAAGCCGCGCTAGATTCTAGTGTGCAAGTGGATTGCCACGCGGACAAGTCCGCTCTCAATGACAACAACATAGATTCCACCACAAGCGCAACAATTCTAAACAAGTCCGCAAAGGATTTTAGGATTTTAGATGAAAAATGTGGGTTGCAAGGAAAATCACAAGGGAGTTACCTAGATGGTAATGACCGCAGGGATTTTTCGCCGCTCCCGCATTTTTCGCTAAAAGCTGAATCCACCAAAAAAGCTGAATCGCTTTTAAAGGCAGGTTATGCTGCCTAAAATCTCCCTCATCACCACCACCTTCAACTCCGCCGCAACCATCGCTAGCACGCTAGATTCTGCACTAGCGCAGAGCTATACCGACTTTGAGCATATCATCATCGATAATCAAAGCAGCGACTCCACGCTATCAATCATAGAATCCTACCGCCCACAATATCGCGCAAAAGGTGTGAGCCTACAAGTCTTTAGCCAAAGGGATTTGGGGATTTATGATGGTATGAATAAGGGCTTAGAAAAGGCACGCGGAGAGATTGTGGGCTTCTTAAATGCTGATGACTTTTTCGCTTCAAATCTTGTGCTAGAGTTTATCGCTTGGGGGTTTGATAAGCCTGATTCCATTGATATTGTCTATGCAAATATTGTGTATATAAGCCACACATTACAACCACTACGACCACTTAATGGCAAGGCGTTAAAAAGCCACGATTTCACGCTAGGATTCCACCCGCCACACCCAAGCTTCTATGCGAGAAAGGCTCTTTATACGCGCTATGGTGGGTTTAATCTCTCCTACACAATCGCAGCGGATTATGAGATTATGCTGCGATTTTTGCAAAAGTATCAAGCAAAGTCCCTATACATTGATGAATGCTTTGTCAAAATGCGTGTGGGCGGGACTTCCAATGCAAGCCTTAGCAATATTATGCGCGCCAATCTTGAGTGCGCTCGTGCGTGGCGGGACAATGGCTTAAGCACTTTCCCTATCTTTGTCGTGCTAAAGCCATTGCGCAAGATGTTTCATAGGCTTGTAATGTTGATTGGGGGGGGGGCAGCACTAGAATCTAGGCGGCTTTATCTCACATATCATATTGCTTTTGCCCCATCTTATCACTTCACTTCTTTTGCCTTAGACAATTCTTTTGCCCCACAAGCAAAGCTAGGCGGATACAATGCCGCCTAAAATCCCACGCAAATGCCTTAAACCCCCTAAATTTCAGCTCCCTAGATTCCAGCTTTTAGGGGCAAGTGATTGTGAAAATCCTAGTGCTATAAGTAAAGAGCAGATTCTAGCGTGGCAAGAACAAGGGATTATAGAATATTTAGGCAGCACAAAAGATGTCCGCCCCTTTTTAGAATCTGCAACTTGCGTAGTGCTACCAAGCTCATATAAAGAGGGTGTGCCTAGAGTTTTGCTAGAGGCAATGAGTATGGGCAAGGCAATCATCACCACAAATATCGCAGGCTGCAGAGAATGTGTCGCCCCACCCCTTATGCCTTATGAAAATCTCCTTATCGGGCAAAATGGTATCCTTATCCCGCCAAAAGACGCACAAGCCTTAAGCCTTGCAATATCTCTGCTACTCTCAAATGAACTTCCACATACCCACAATGCTCTTATGCAAATGGGCACAAAGGCTAGGGAGCTTGTGAAAGGGCGGTTTGATGTAGCGCGGATTGTTGAGTGCTATAAAAAAGCAGTAGGGGAAAAACAAACCGAGCTAGATTCTAGTGTGCAAGTGGATTGCCACGCAGACACTAGCGCGCTTGCTCGCAATGACAAAAAACCCCAGAATCTAAAGTCGGCGCAGGATTCTAGGCTTTCACACAATAACACAGACTCTAAAAACGAAACTAGGCGGCAGGATTTTGAGGTTAGAATCGTGGCTTTGCAAGGCGAGTCAAGGGCGCATACTAGAGTGTATGTAACCGCCGACTCGCCGCAGCAATCCGCGATTCTAGCCCAAAAGCCAACGCCCAAACCAAGCAAAGCTGAATCGCACGCAAACCTAGTTTTTGTAAGCAACACTTGCTTTGCTATGCACAACTTCCGCCTCCAAGTCCTAAAGTCCTTGCAAAAAAGTGGCTTTACTATCCATATCATAGCCCCCTTTGACTCTAGCACACAGGCTTTGCAGCAAGAAGGTTTTATCACGCATAATCTCTACTTAGATTCCCGCTCCCTTAATCCCCTTAAAGACTTCCGCACAATCACTATGCTCCACAAACTCCTAAAGCTCATACGCCCAGCCCTCGTGTTTAACTACACGATAAAACCAGCCATTTACTCCTCAAGCGTGTGTAATTTCCTAAAAATCCCAAATATCGCGCTCATCACGGGGCTTGGCTATGTATTTATCAATGACAAAGGCAAAACAAGTAGTCTTAAAAAGCGTGTGCTACGCTCTATTGTATGCAAGATGTATCGCTTTGCGCTTAGCAAAACACAGGAAGTGTGGTTTTTAAACAATGATGATAAGCAAGAGTTTTTATCATATAAGTTAATTAAACAAAATCAAGCCTTTTTGCTTGATAGTGAGGGAGTGGATACGGAGTATTTCTCTCCTAAAAAGAGTGATGTCAAGGCACAGGAGCAAGGGGAGCAAAAGGAAATAGTCTTTTTACTTGTGGCTAGAATGCTATGGGATAAGGGGGTTGGTGAGTTTGTAGAAGCGGCAAAAATGGTGCAAGATTCTATCAAAGAAGCTAATAAAGTAGAATCTAATGGGGGGGGGGCATAAACAAGCCATTGCTTACATTCGCACTCAAAATTAGATTCCAGCTTTTGGGGGAAAGCGATTGTGATAATCCTAGTGCCATAAGTAAAAATCAGATTCTAGCTTGGGAGAAGCAAGGGATTATAGAATATTTAGGCAGCACAAAAGATGTCCGCCCCTTTTTAGAATCTGCAACTTGCGTGGTGCTGCCAAGCTATAGGGAGGGGGTAAGTGTAAGCTTGCTAGAAGCACTCAGTATGGGCAAACCCATCATCACAAGCAATGCAAGTGGCTGCAAACATTTAATAAAAACATTTGACAATGGCTATCCCAATGGCTTTCTATGCCAAGTGCGTGATGCAAAATCCCTAGCAAATGCTATGCAGGAGTTTATCGCTCTAGATTCCACCGCAAGAGAGCTTATGGGGCAAAACGCAAGGGAGCTTGCGCGCAAGAGCTATGATATACAGCGCATTATCGCCCACTACCATAGAGCGACCCAAGAGCACCGCCCCAAAAGCTAGAATCTAAAGCAGCTAGTCTCCCTAGAATCTAGCCCGAGTATTTAGCTAAATCTAGCCTACTAGCTAAATCCCTAACACCTGCGACCACACCCTGCCATCAAGCTTTAGCTCCATTGTTACTTGGCAGATCCCCTGCTCACACGCACTCTCGCGCACCTTAGCACCACGGATAAGGGCGTTTAGCTTTGTTTTAATGCTGGAGTTTTTTAGCACCATATTTTGCACTGTGTCGTTTGCATTAAGCTTGATACCATACATCTGCTCACCTAAGTGGCGATACGCATCGATGATCGCCGCTCTTTTGGCAAGAGCCACCGCCTGCGCTGGCGAGCAGGACTCGCTAGGTGCTACACCAATGCCCACAGCCTCTATCTCAAGTATATCTTGCTCCGCGACAGAAGTGATAAAGGGGCTTTCATAGGGCGCGCTAGTTGTGGTATTGATACTTGCTTGCGTATCCAAATATGCTGCTTGCGCACTCTCCTGCGCTCCCAATGCGCACACTCCTAGACATAGGCTCGCCGCTATGGATAGGGCGGTGCTTTTTATCTGTGGTTTCATACAATCTCCTTAGAGCTAAAGTCGTGCTAGCTATATCGGTCAATGGCGCGATATTTTTAAGCTGTGGTGTTTGGATACTTTGGGCTAAACTTCGAGCTAAACTTGTATTGATTTTAAAGTGATTTTGCTATACTGGAATCCACTTCCTGTAATTCACCACAAAGGACACACGATGAAAATCACTTACACACTCACAGATGAATCCCCAGCCCTAGCGACTTACTCATTTCTGCCTATCGCAAAGGCTTTTCTTAATCACGCAGACATCAAAGTAGAGACTGCTGATATTTCTCTAAGTGCTAGAATCTTAGCGCAGTTCCCGGAGGGTTTAAAAGCAGACCAACGCGTAGAAGACGCCCTGTCTCAATTAGGAGAGCTTGTAAAAACCCCAAATGCAAATTTAATCAAAACCCCAAATATCTCCGCTTCAATCCCCCAGCTAAAAAACGCCATTAAAGAGCTACAAGCAAAGGGCTATAATGTGCCAGATTTCCCAGATGAGCCAAGCAACGAGCAAGAAAAAGCGATAAAAGAAAAATATCAAAAAGTGCTAGGCTCAGCAGTCAATCCTGTTTTAAGGCAAGGTAATTCCGATCGCCGTAGCACCAATGCGGTCAAATCCTACGCACAGAAAAATCCCTACCGAGTAACGCCCTTTGATAAAAGCTCAAAAAGCTGTGTGAGCTATATGAAAGAGGGCGATTTCTTTGATAATGAAAAGGCGGTTTTGATAGAATCTCCTACGACTGCTAAGATTATTTTCAAAGATTCTAGCGGGCAAAAGGTGCTAAAAGATGGGCTAAAGCTAGAGGCAAATGAGATACTAGATGCCACCTTTATGGACGCTCAAAAGCTAAGCGAGTTTTATACAGAGCAGATTGAATCTTGCAAAAAGCAAGGCATACTCTTTTCACTGCATTTAAAGGCTACGATGATGAAAGTAAGCGATCCAATTCTCTTTGGCTATGCGGTGAAGGCGTATTTTAAGGAGCTTTTTAGCGAATTTAAAGACGAGCTAGAATCTTTAGGTGTGAATGCCAATAATGGCATAAGTGAGCTACTTACAAAGATAGAATCTAGCCCTAAAAAAGCAGAGATTCTAGCTAAATACAATGAGATTTTAGACAAAAGTGCCAAAATCTCTATGGTAAATTCTGATAAAGGCATTACCAATTTGCATATCCCAAGTGATGTAATTGTAGATGCCTCTATGCCTGCTATGCTGAAAAATGGTGCTAGATTGTGGGATAAAGACGGCAAGGAATGCGATGCAAACGCTGTAATCCCTGATAAAACTTATGCAACTATTTATGAAGCCGTGATTGAAGATTTAAAGGTTAATGGCACACTTAATCCCGCGACACTAGGCAGTGTTAGCAATGTGGGCTTAATGGCGAAAAAAGCACAAGAATATGGCTCACACGATAAGACTTTTGTCGCCCCAAATGATGGCGAGTTTATTATCGTGGATTCTAATGACACAACTTTGCTTTCTCATAGCGTGAAAAAGGGCGATATTTATAGAGCAAATCAAGCGAAATTTGATGCGGTGCAAAACTGGATTGATTTAGGGATTGAAAGGGCGGATTTAACAGGGGATAAGGCGATTTTCTGGCTAGATTCTAAAAGGGCTAGTAATAAAATTATGATTGATTTAGTTAAGAAAAGACTACAAGAAAAGGGCAAAGACATAGCCATTTTAGCCCCAAAGGAAGCGTGTTTAGAATCCTTACGCCTTATCCGCGCTGGGAAAAATGCTATCTCTATTACAGGCAATGTTTTGCGTGATTATTTGACGGATCTTTTCCCCATTTTAGAGCTTGGCACAAGTGCGAAAATGCTCTCCGTCGTGCCTATGCTAAATGGCGGGGCGATGTTTGAAACCGGGGCTGGAGGCAGTGCGCCAAAGCAGGTAGAACAGCTTGTGGAAGAAAATCACTTGCGTTGGGATAGCTTGGGCGAGTTTTTAGCTCTGCAAGCAAGCCTAGAATTCTACGCGCAAAAGCAAAATAGCCCTAAGGCAAAGGTGCTAGCAGACGCACTAGATTCTGCGACTTCACAATGGCTTGATAACAACAAAGCTCCCTCACGCAAAGTGGGCGAAGATGACAACCGCACAAGCCATTTTTACTTGGCGATGTATTTTGCTAGGGCGTTGGCAGAGCAAAGCACAGATTCTAGCATTGCAGCATTCTTTAAGCCCATTGCCGATGAGCTAGAATCTAAGCAAGATTCTATTAGAGCAGAGTTTAACTCCGCACAAGGCGTGAAAGTAGATCTAGGCGGATATTATAAATTTGATGACAATAAGGCAGAAACCATTATGCGACCAAGTAAAAGCTTTAATGCGGTGATTGAAAGGATTGCTAAGAAATAAGCTCTTTGACAATTAAGCCCTATGTAAGGTTTTATTTCTCTAGGGACTTTGCTTGGGAAATACGACACAATTGCGAGATGGGGCTAAGAGTGTTTGTGGCTCAAAGCTCTGCATTGCTTGTGTCCCATTTACACTTTCATTAACTTTTCTATTAAATTATTTCACATTTTGTCGATATACTTTCCACGAGCAAAGCTCAAACCCAACAACAAAGGATACAAGATGAAAAGCAAACTTTTAGTAAGTGCTATTCTTGCTTCAGCAGTTGCTACAAGCGCGAGCGCAGTGAATGTAGAGCTATTTGGGCATTTAGGTATGGTATATAATCAAGAATTTGGCGATTATACACACCTTAATAAAGATGGCGTTAATTATGGTGGCTTTACAGGACATTTAGGGATTGACATCGGCTCTAGCGGCGTTGGCTTTGGTGTCGGCGGCTGGGGTGGCTCACAAATTTGGGCGACAAATGACTATGCCAAGCATAATGTCTATGGAGATAAATACATTGATCTCTCCGATTTGTATTTCCGCTACAACGGCACATTTGACTTCTATGTAGGGCGATTTAGCAACAGCTTTATGAAGTCAGACTGGCTCAATAGCTATGCGCAAGGTGTAGGCTTTAGCTACAATCTAGGTAAGTCAAACATTTGGGTTAGCTGGATCAATGATCATACAACTTATGGTGTATTGCCTGGGCGTATTGCAAGCGAGCTTACTGCATATCATCGCTTCCCATCGAGCTTCAATAGCTTTGACATCGGTAAGCGCGATATTATAGCTGGTGGTGCGAACCTTGACTTTGGTATTTTCCAAGTTGATCCATTTGTGCATTACTTCCTAGATTCTTACGCGCAAAGCAATGTGCTTCAAGCAGGGACTAGAGCAGCACTTGTGCTAGGTGGTAGCGGGATAAAATCTATCACTTCTGGTAAGTTTATGTGGCAAAATGGCTGGAATGGCAACACATTCTTCGTGCAGCTTGAAGAAGAGCTTCGATTCCAAGATATATTCAAGCTTGGTGGTGGTTGGTATATGGTCGGCGATAATGCTGGTATCAAAACAATCAGCGACAACACTCGCTTCTATGGTCGCTATATGATGCCATCTCACGCTGGGTATTTTGGTGCGGGCTCAAGCACTTGGTATGCCTTTGGTGGTGTAGAACACGAGCGAGTTAAGCTTGATGTGCTCTATGCTGGTGGCGATTATAGTGAGTTCTCAGCAGTGGCTTCAGTGCGTGTGCTTGATATGAAGCTAGGCTTTATGCGAGAAGGCTTGGGAATTGATGTAGGTGGCGGCTATGTAGGCAATGGATTTGGCAACAATATCCAATTCCACAATGCTCTAGCATTTGCAAAGCTTGTATTCTAAGCCTTGCAAGATAGCGGGACTCCCCGCTATCACTTTCTCTTTTCTTCTTTAGTAAATCACTTCCTTTGGTAAAACACTTTTTGGATTCTAGGCATTTGGACTCCAGCTTCACACCATAAGATCGCGCAAAGCAAAGTGCTAGATCTAGCGATTGGTAATTGTCTCTGGGTAGAGATCGTGGTTGGCTAGGCGCATTTGTGCCATTTGCTGATACTGCCCCTTGCCATAGTTGCAATATGGATCGATACTTAGCCCACCCCTTGGGAGAAACTTGCCCCACACTTCTATATAATGCGGCTCTAAAAGCTTGTTAAGATCTTTAAGGATAAGGTTAATGCAGTCTTCGTGGAATGCCCCGTGATTACGAAAGCTAAAGAGATAGAGCTTAAGTGATTTAGATTCTACAATGAGCGCATCTGGGATATAGCTGATATAGATTGTGGCAAAGTCTGGCTGCCCTGTGATAGGACATAAAGAGGTGAATTCTGGGCAGTTAAACTTGACAAAATACGCTGTATCTGGGTGGGGGTTTGGGACTGCTTCTAGCAAGCTTGGCGCGTAGTTATGCTCATAAGTCGTATGTGAGCCTAGGGCTTTTACATCATAGTTTGTGTGATTAGACATTGCAAAACTCCTTAGAAAAGATAGGCAATCTTAAGCAAACAATATGCCCTATGTAGCAAGAGTGTGCAGCATAGAATCTACTTTAGATTCTAGTGCAGCAAGCGTGCCATTGTTGTCTATAACAATATCGCTTTGGGCGATCTTTTGCTCTAAGGGCATTTGTGCGCGCACTCTAGCTTGCGCTTGGCTTAGGCTAAGCGCGTTTCTTTGCATTAAGCGCGCGAGCTGGAGCTCTTCTTTAGCACTCACACACACCACTATATCCACACCATAGCGCGCCCTCCCACCACTCTCAAAAAACAGCGGAATATCAAGGAAATACCACCTTTTGCGTGCTTCTAGCTCACAGGCTTTAGCGATGATTTGAGCGTGTATGCGTGGGTGGGTGATAGACTCTAGCAAGGCGCGCTTTGCAGGGTCGCTAAAGACAATCTCCCCAAGAGCTTTGCGATTGATTATGCCTAAGTCATTAGGATCAATGCTAGCAATGCCCTCTCCAAAAGTGTCAATAAGCTCTCTAGCACACTCTTCAAGCACACAATGCGCAATACTATCAGCACAGATGATCTCAAACCCCCGCGCGCGCAAAATCTCGCCAACGCTACTCTTCCCGCACGCTATCCCGCCCGTTAGCACGACTCCATAGTGCAAGGATATGGGCTTAAGGGAGCTAGATTCTATAGAGCTAGAATCTAGCTTGCCTAGTTTTTGACCCACGGCTGCAAGGTGCTTGCTAGAAGTGTAGGCATAGCAAAGGCGGCATTATGAATATCAGCATTGTAGAAGCTAAGATCATCAAGCATATCAGCTCTCTGTAGCCACAAATCAGCAAGTGGATGCGTAGCCTTAGAAGCAAAGACAAACACCTCATCACCAAACAATGGCATAAAAAACGGCATCACAATAGAAAATAGCCCACTCACATCGCGCAAAGCCTGCTTACACTCATCTGCTTGGAAGTAAGGGTGCGGAAGCTTAGCAATTAGCACACCATCTGTATGCAGCATACGACTTAGCCCATCAAGCTCGTGCGCATTAGGGGTGGCTTGATGTATGATTAAGTGGTATTTGCCTAGTGGTAGGTCAATAGCTCTAGCATAAAGCTCAAAGTCCCTATGCTCGCGCACTTCTTGGAAATGTGGCAAGAAGCTTATGAGAGAATCTAGCACCTTTTGATCACTTTGAATGTAGCGAACCCCCATATTATGCTTCAATAGCTCAAAGGCAAGCTCAAGATTAAACCCCCCAAGTATAAGGGCTTGATCTTGTGGGGATTCTGGTGCTTTGAGCTTTAAGCAGCACGCCCCAATGTGTGCGACAAACTCACTCACACAGCCCAAGTGGCTCTCAAGCAGTAGCTCGCGCTCATCAATAAGCGCGATTTGCCCAAATCGCTTGCTTTTAAAAATCTCTAAAATATGCTCACTGCGCACATCTAAAGTCTTTTCTTCAATGGCATATTCTTTATGAAAATCCGCGCTAAGCTGGTGATTTAGCCACATAATAATCCTTTAATGTTGATGATAAGCTGCGATTATAGCGTATTTACCTAGAATCTACTCTACCACGCCCTACCCCACGCATACGCGATAATTGTATCAAACAGCTTATCCCCCAATAAGCGTTTAGCATAGAGCATAGGTCTTGCCATAAAGCCTACAAGATAGCGCGTTTTAGGAGATTTAGCAGTAATGGCTTTATAAATAGTGTGTGCGATTAGATTAGGGCTAGATAGTGAAGAGCCTTGATAAGTTTGCTCCAATGCCCTAGCATAATGCCCGCACCGCTCCCTATACGCGCCACTCTCGCTAATCTCGCGCAAATGCCTTGCAGCAATAATGCCCCAATCAGTCTTAATCCCGCCGGGCTCAATGATGATGACTTCAATACCAAAGGGCTTTAGCTCTAGACGCAGGCTATCGCATAGCCCTTCAAGAGCGAATTTGCTCGCGTGATACCACCCGCCAAAAGGTGTCCATACCTTGCCAGCTATGGAGCTTACAGCGATGATTTTGCCCGCGCGCTTTTCTCGCATTTTTGGGGCGATAAGCTGCACCAAGTGCGCAAAGGCAAAGAGATTGACCTCTAGCTGCGCTCTAGCGGATTCTAGTGGGGTATCTTCTATCGCGCCGTAGAATCCATACCCAGCATTGTTGATAAAAATATCAATGCCACCTTCTTTTTGCACAATAGATTCTACACACGAAGCGATAGAATCAGCTTGCAATAAATCAACAAACACCACGCAAATCCCCATATCCTGCAAATCCTGCATAAGATTTACGCGTCTAGCTGCGGCATAGACTTTATAGCCTGCATTATGAAGCATTTTAGCTGTGTCTTTGCCAATACCACTGCTTGCTCCTGTGAGAAACACAACTTGCTGCGCCATAGTATTTCCTTGCATAGTATTTCCTTGAATGTTAAAGATATAGATTCTAGGTCTCTGGATTGTGCTCCATCTCGCTTTGAGAGAGAGCAAATACTGCCTTTAGCATACGCAGGGCTTCTTCAAAGCTCACGCTCTGCTCTTCGGCTTGCTTCAAAAACTCCTCCATAACAGGCTTTATCGCTAGCGCGTAGTCAAGCTCCACATCGCTGCCGTGCTGGTAGGAGCCAATACGCACTAAAATTTCATTATCTTTCAAAAGCGCGTAGTAGCGGCGGAATTTCTGGATTAGCTCTCTATGCTCTTTGGTGATGATGTCATTACTCACGCGCGAAGCAGAAGCTAGGATATTGATAGGCGGATAAATCCCAAAATCTGTCAAAGCCCGCTCCAAAACAATATGCCCATCTAAGATTGAGCGCGCTTGATCAGCAATTGGGTCGCTTAAATCATCGCCTTCTACAAGCACGGTGAAAAATGCCGTGATAGAGCCTTTACCCTCTTCCTTGCCTGCTCGCTCCATAAGCTGGGGCATAAGTGTCAGCACAGAAGGCGGATAGCCCTTGCTTGTAGGCGGCTCTCCTAGGGCTAGCCCGATTTCTCGCTGCGCCATAGCAAAGCGCGTAACAGAATCCATAATAAACAGCACATCATTCCCTAAAGACTTAAAATACTCCGCCACTGCCATAGCACTAAACGCCCCATATTTGCGCATAAGCGGTGAGTCATCGCTTGTAGCGACAATTAGCACGGTGTTACTAAGATCGCCGCCTAGAGATTTGTGGATAAACTCCGGCACCTCTCGCCCCCTTTCGCCAATGAGCGCGATGACTTTTATAGGAGCTTTGCAGCCTCGCACAATCATTCCCATAAGCGTAGATTTGCCCACGCCAGATCCGGCAAAAATCCCAAGCTTCTGCCCCTTGCCACAAGGTAGCAGCCCATTGATTGAGCGCACCCCTACATCAAAGACCTCATCGATGATGCCGCGCTTTAGCGCACGAATGGGCGGCGTGATGATAGGCAAATGCGTGGCATTAAGCAGTGGGGGCTTATCATCAATGGGCGTGCCAAGTGGATCAAACACGCGCCCAAGCATAGATTCTGCCATAGGGAAAGTCAAGCCATTTTTCTCAATCACCACAACATCATTGATCCCAAAATGCTCCACAAAAGAGAAAGGATTAAAGCCAAAGCTCTGCCCCTCACTTAGCGTAACAATCCCTAGCGATTGGCTAGAATCCTTATGCGTGATTTTGACAATATCGCCCACAGATGGGCTAATACCCTTAGCATAGATGATTGTGGGCGTGATTTTGGTGATAAGCCCATATTGTGGCGAGAGATTAGGACGCGCGGCAAGTTTGTGTTTAAGTATATGAAGCGACATTGCATACCTTAAGAAGCCAAAATGCGTAATTTTATAATGTTTTTTGATATTTTTGGCTAAAATGCCCGAATCTACTCAATAATCACTCCTAAGGAATAGTATGAATCTCCAAACAACCAGAACCAACACTGCCAATGCGACTGCAACAGGCAAAATCGCACTCCAAGATCTTGAGAAAAAGCTAGAATCTCTAGCGCAAAAAGCAAGCAAGACACTTAAAATCGCCGGCTTTAGAGCGGGCAAAGTCCCTGCGCATATTGTCAAATCTCGCTACAAAGACTCCTTGGAAAAAGACGCACAAAGAGAGCTTATACAAGATATGCTATCAAGCGCGCTTAAAGAGCTGCAGCTCACTCCGCAGCAGTTAATTGGCGACCCCATTATCACAAAGTTTGACAAAGGAAGCGAGGCAATTGATGTGGAGATTGCTATCTCCATTATCCCAGATTTTAGCCTAGATGCCCTAGAATCTAAAATCCCCACACCAAAAATCCCAACCCCAGAGAAAAAGGCTATCCAAGAGCGACTTGATATGATGGCGCAATCACAAGGCGAGCTAGTAGAGTCCAAAGATAAAGCCATCAAGAAAGACCATATCGTAAATATCGACTTTGAAGGCTTTGTTGATGGCATAGCATTTGAAGGTGGCAAGGCAGAGGGCTTTGACCTAGCCATTGGAAGCGGGCAATTTATCCCCGGCTTTGAAGATGCGCTTGTGGGCGCGAAATGCGGGGAAGAGAAGAGCATTGAAGTGAGTTTCCCAGATAATTACCACTCAAGTGCTCTAGCGGGTAAGCCAGCGACTTTCAAGGTCAAAATCAACAAAATCCAAGAGCGGACTAAATGCGTGCTTGATGATAGCTTTGCCACAAAGATTCTAGGCAGAGATGATGCAACACTTGCAGAGCTAGAATCTCGCGTAGCAGATGAGCTTGCCACAGAGCTTAAAAACCGCCATTACAACGAAGAAATGAAGCAAAAATGCCTTGAAGCTTTGGATCAGGGATTTAGCTTTGATCTGCCCAATGCCATTGTCGAGCAGGAAATGGATGTGCTATTCCGCAATGCGCTTGCAAGTATCCCAGAAGAAGAGCTTAAATCCTACCAGCAAGATGCACAAAAAGCAAAAGACAAGCGCGAGAGCTTCCGCGATGAAGCGCGAAAAAGCGTGAAAATCACTTTCCTTGTTGATGCTATCGCCAAGGCAAAAAATATCACAATCAATGACAATGAAGTAATGCAAGCAATCTACTATGAGTCGATGATACAAGGGCAGAACCCCAAAGAAGTGCTTGAATACTATCGCAGCAATAACTTAATCCCAGCGGTCAAAATGGCGATGATAGAAGATCGCGTGCTACACCATCTTCTTGATGAAAAAGCCGGCTTACTAGAATCTAAAGACCCTAAAGCCAGCCAAAGCCCAAAGCCAGCCAAAAAGCCCACTAAAGCAAAGGCAACGACGCCCAAAGAAAGTCCAAAGGCATAACTATGAACTATATCCCCTATGTGATTGAAAAAACAGGGCGTAGCGAGCGCAGCTATGACATCTACTCAAGACTACTCAAAGATCGCGTGATTCTACTAAGTGGAGAGATCAATGATATGGTAGCAAGCTCCATTGTCGCGCAACTTCTATTCCTTGAAGCAGAAGATCCAGAAAAAGACATCAATCTCTACATAAACTCCCCCGGAGGCGTGATCACAAGCGCGTTTAGTATCTATGACACAATGCAATATATCCGCCCAGATATTTGCACAATCTGCATAGGACAAGCCGCAAGTGCGGGGGCGTTTCTACTAAGCTGTGGAGCTAAAGGCAAGCGATACTCCTTGCCAAATTCTAGGATTATGATCCATCAGCCCCTTGGTGGCGCGCAAGGACAAGCCACAGATATAGAAATCCAAGCTAAAGAAATCCTGCGTCTTCGCTCCGTGCTTAATGAAATTATGGCTAGCAACACCGGGCAACCGCTAAAGAAAATCGCCCAAGATACAGAGAGAGACTTTTTTATGAGTGCTAAAGAAGCCAAAGAGTATGGACTCATCGATAAAGTTTTGACAAAAAGTATCAAATAAGCTTAAGGGAAACAAGGAACGATGGATAAAAATCAAGAAAAAGCATCCGACATAGGCACTAACCCTTTCTTATCTGGGATCAACCCAGATGTGCGCGATGATATTGCGCCCGGATCTGGTGATAGCGGGGATTTTCTTGAAGTGGTAAGTCGCTTGTCGGAAACCACGATCCAAACGCTCCAAGCAGAATCCTTGCCGTGCTTGCCATCAAACTACCGCCTATATTTTGAGAAGTTTTTGCAAAAAGAGTCTCCAGCTGTCCGCGAGAAAGTGCGCACCATTATGCGTATGCAATCAGATCTAGAAAATCGCGCACTTGTATTTGAAAAGTCTGTGGGCGAAAGCTTGCGTATCATCAAGCAGGTGCTTAGCTGTATGTCTGTTGTGTATCAAAATTTCTTAATCGCTGAAAATGTAGTCAAGCAGTATTCCAAAGATGTGGAGCAAGCAGACAACAAGCTCACTATGCGCAATGTGATGGACTTTTTTATCCGCGATATGACTAAGGTTACCAAAGTTACCTCCAAACAGCTTGATCAAATCCGCGATCTCTATGCAAAAACAGATAAAAATCTCAAGCAAATCAGCCAAAATTCTGTCTATGACCTTAATCTTGATGTATATAACAAAAGCTACTTTACTGATGTGCTACAAAAGGAGCAAAAGCTATGCCTAGAGTTTAACCACTCATCAGTGCTAATTTATATCACGCTCTCCCAAGATTTATCACGCCAAGTTGGGCAGGACTCTCCTGTTTTCACAATCCTTCTAAAAACAATGGCAAAATTTCTGCAAAAACATATACAAACAAGCAGCTTCATCGCTTATATGGGTGATGGTGTGTTTGGAATCTTGCTGAAGTATTCCGACTTGCTTGAAGCCCAAGAGCTTTGCGTATTTCTCTACCAATCAGCCCAAACCACAGATGTATTTGTAGGCGATATGAATCTCCAGCTTGATGTAGCTTCAAGTATCGCCAAGATTATGCCAGAGCGATCCATAGAAGAAACACAAAGTGCCTGTCTCTCAACGCTCAAAATCGCTCTTGATGAAAAGCAGCATTGCAAAATCTATCAACAGGACGACATCAATGGCGATTCTGCCGATAGTTAAGTATCCAAACAAGCGACTTAAAGTCAAATCCCAAGTAGTTAGAGAGTTTGACGAGAATCTCCACAAACTGCTTGATGATATGTATGAGACAATGATTGCCACAAATGGCATAGGACTTGCGGCGATCCAAGTAGATATGCCCATTTGCGCGCTCATAATCACACTGCCACGCGAAGAAGACGGGCAGCAGTATGAAGAAGACAAGCTTGAGCTAATCAACCCGACCTTGCTAAAAACCCAAGGGACAACAACTTACCAAGAAGGCTGTCTTTCAGTGCCCGGGTTTTATGAAGAGATTGAGCGGTTTGAGAGCATTAGCGTTGGGTATCAAGATCGCTTTGGAGTAGAGAAGGTGCTTCAAGCAGATGGCTTGCTCGCCATAGCAGTGCAGCACGAGATGGATCATCTAAATGGCGTGCTATTTGTCGATAGGCTACCAATCTTGCGGAGAAAAAAGTTTGAAAAAGAGCTAAAGAGAATCCAAAAAGAGCAAAAAGCAAAGCCCTAAGCCACACCACTCAAACACCAAAGCCATAGCAAATCCCAAACCTAGAATCTAAAAAGCTTGCAAATAGATTCTAGGAAGTTTAAGCAAATTATCGCTAGAATGCGCGCTTATTTCACTATACAAAGGACACAGAATGCTTGAAGGACAAATTAGAGAGAGTATTTCAAAGGCGAATGCAAAAGCCTTAAGGAAAGATGGCTATCTAATTGCCAATATCTATGCAAAAGGTGTGGAGAATATCCACTGCGCTTTTAAGATCAACGACTTTATCCGCACGATAAAGACAAAGACTTCGCTAGTCTTCCCTGTCAAAGTCGGCGGCAAGACACTTGATGTAGTGATCCAAGAGTATCAAAAAGACCCTGTGTATGGCACGATTTTGCATATCGATCTTATGGTCGCGCAAAAGGGCGTAGTGGCAAACTACAAAATCCCCGTGCAAGCACAAGGCACAGCCGTTGGGCTAAAAAACAAAGGCGTCCTGCTTATCGCCAAAAAGCGCGTAAGCGTTAAAGCCGCTCCAGAAAATCTCCCCGCTTCTTACACGCTTGATGTAAGCGCGCTTGATGTGGGGCACTCAATCCTTGTGCGCGATCTACCGCAAATTGATGGCGTAAAAATCACAGAAAACCAATCTGTCGCAGTCATTAGCTGTATCAAAGCCAAGTAGCCCGGACCCCCAAAGGCGGGGCTATGTCTGCACGAAAAACCAACATCAAGCACCTAATCTCTACGATAAAGAGCCTGCCTATCGCTGCTCTTAGTGCGCGATCTTTACTAGTAGAATATCTCCCACAAATACGCGAGCAAGAGCCTTTGCTCATCGCTGGGCTTGGGAATCCGGGAGATAAATACGCCCAAAACCGCCACAACATAGGCTTTATCATCATCGATCGCTTGTGTGAGTGCCTAGGGATTACGCTTGATGCTTCAAGTAAATTTTGTGCGCACATTGCCACCCTTACCCCACATATCCATATTGCAAAGCCACAAACCTTTATGAATCTCTCAGGCAGCTCAATTGCCACAATCACAAGCTTTTATAAAATCAATCAGCTTTGTATCGCGCACGATGAGCTAGACCTCCCCCTTGGTGCGATCCGCTATAAGCTTGGTGGCAGCAGTGGTGGGCACAATGGACTAAAGTCCATCGATAGCGAGCTAAATAGGCAAGATTATATACGCTTGCGCTTTGGGATTAGAGAAAATCTGCCCCAAGCAGCCCAAACCCCCAAGCATAAGCAAGTTATCGACTTTGTGCTAGGAGATTTCTCCCTACCCAATGAGCAGCTACTAGAGCTAGTTGATGAGAGCGTGAGAGGCTTGCTATTTTTCATCATAGAAAGAGACTTTGCCGCCTTGCAAAGCCACTTCACCATAAGCAAGCCAAAAGACCTAAGCCAAGCCTCCAGCAAGCAATCTACCCTAGAATCTAAAGCAGATTCTAGCGACCACACTCTAGCCTCACCCCTAGAATCTAGCCTAGATTCTAGCTCGCCTGCACTTGCTTGCAAGGGAGATTAAGTATGCGTATTAGACTTTTTCTCTTTATCGCGCATTATTATCTGCGCTATTTTGTTGTGATTTTTTTGGCGTTGGGGTTGTTTTTTGTCAGTATTGATAGTCTGCAGTATATAGACAACTTTGCAGACTCTGCGAATCTTTTAATCTTGTTTTTTGTCTATGACTTTTTATACGCGATGAATTTCACCCTGCCTATTTCCCTGCTACTTGCTATGGCGATTTGCTATCTCTTTCTCATTAAAACCAACCAATACACCGCCCTACTCGCGCTTGGCTACTCTAAGCGCGCGCTTTTGCGCCCTGTGCTTTGGCTAAGTCTTTTGATCTCCTGCATACATATTGGGCTAAATGCCACGCCATTTGCTTATGCGCAAGAAAAGGTGGAGAAGTTTTTCGCCAAGGATTCTAGTGCGCCCACGACAGATCTCTTTGTCAAATACAACAGCGACTATGTCTATTTTGGCTCGATCAATCTTGTCCGCCAAGCCAGCACGATCCGTGTCTTTGGGCTAGATTCTAGCGGGCAGAATCTCACGCGCTTCACGCAAGCCAAAAATGCTGCGTTTGAAGATGAACACTGGATCCTTTATAATGCTTTCACCCAAGATATGCCCAATCTCTGGGATCTAGGCAGCAAGGGCTTAGATGTAAAAACCTTTGCCAAACTCCCTATACTTAAAGACTTCAACCCAAAAGTGCTAGACTCATTCTCCCAAGCAAAGCCATCGATTTCTATCGTTGATGCCCTGCAGTCTTTGCAGCTTTTAAAGGAGCAGAAAATCGGCAGCGAGAAGATCCGCGCCGTGCTTTACGCGCTTATCATTGTCCCACTTTTTGTGCCATTTGTAGCCATCATCATCACCTACTATATCCCAAGCCTTGCACGCTATGGGAATCTATACTTGCTAGGATTTTTATTTATCGTGTTTGCCCTGCTGGTGTGGGGGAGCTTTTTCTCACTTAGTCAGTTTTCTATCACAGGCGTGATTTTGCCAGAAGTGGGCGTGCTAGTGCCATTTGCCCTGCTGGTATGTGTGGCGTGTGGCTACTATACAATCCTAAACAAAAAATAAGGAGCAAAACAAATGGGCGCAAAAATCATCTACAACCTTAAAGGCATAGGCAGAATGCTACTGCCAAGAGCTATCCCGCAAGCACTCCTAGAATCTAAGCTTAAATCAATCTTTACCCTAGATGCTCGCACGCTAGATTCTATCGCTGCACGCGTAGCCCACTACCATAAGCTAAACACCCACTTTAGCCCAAAGCCCTTTGCCCTGCCTAGCACAAAGCCTGTGCGCGATACTATCGTGCCACCGCACTTTGGCTATTTGCGCGACAATAAGCTCACTAAAGAGCACTCAAGCGTGTATTTCTACGACAGCTATGAATGGACGCGCTACTTCCCAGACCACTTCGTGTGGAACTACGAGTTTAGCGATGTGAATTACTATCTTAGCTCCCCAGCGATTACCAAGACGCGCCCAATAGATTCTCGTGTGGAAGTTGCACTAGAATCTAAGGCGAGTTTGGACACTGATACTTGTGCCCCCCCCAGACAAATCACACGAGCATTCTCCTCCAGCTCGAAAAACACCGCCACTTTAGCTTTATCCACGATCCTATCCCCTATGAGAAAAAGCGCGATTTACTCTTTTTCCGCGGGGCGTGTCCGCAGGAGCATAGAAGCAGATTTTTACGCCAGTATTTCTCCCACCCACTCTGCGATCTAGGGCATACAGGTGCACCGAGCGAACACCCCGCCTATACCAAGCCCAAAATCCCCAAAAAAGAGCATTTACACTATAAATTCCTCCTAAGCCTAGAGGGCAATGATGTCGCAAGCAATCTCAAGTGGATTCTAGGGAGCAATAGCCTTTGCATTATGCCAAAGCCGCGCTATGAAAGCTGGTTTATGGAAGAAAGGCTAGAGGCAAATGTGCATTACGCCCTGCTTAATGATGACTATGGCAATCTTGACTCCTTGCTAGAGTTTTTCACAGCCCACCCAAAAGACGCAAAGGAGATTATCCACAATGCCAACGCCTACTGCCAAGCCTTCCAAAACCCGCACATAGAAGAAGCGTGCAATCTGCTTGTGCTACGCAAATACTTCTACCTAAGCGATCAAGGGGACCTAAGCCCTAATGAGCGCGCTCTGCTAGGGCTCTAAGGCTTATGCACGAGCGTAAAGCTTATGGGCATTAGCCTAATCCTGCCAGCTTTCAAACTGCTATAGTAGTGTTACAATTTTTCTAAACTCCTATCAATCTCGCCACTTTCGCCCAAGTTTTACAAAAAAAAAAAATGCGCTAGAATCCACTTCATCAACACACATAAAGGAGCAAAAATGGCACAAATGAAAACCGAAGAAAAAAGCGTTATGGAGTATTTATCTAAGGGTAATTTTATAATCCCTATGTATCAACGCCCTTATACTTGGGGGGAAGATGAATGTTCGCAGCTTTGGCAGGATATTGTGGAGTTTTTCAACGATAGTGATAAACAAAAAGATGATAAGTATTTTTTAGGCTCGATTGTTACCTATACAGAAAATGACAAAAAGAGCAAAATATCATCGATGGACAGCAGAGAACAACCACGCTAATGCTGCTTATCAAAGCGTTGCATATCAAAGCCTTTAAGGATAAAAGTGATAAGACAAAAAATCTTGTAGCGATGATAGAATCCTGTCTGTGGGAGACTGATGATAAAAGTGGCGAAGCTGATTATAAAGCCATTAGATTGCAAAGTGAAGTGGCCACAGATGATGATGTCGAGGTGCTAAATACTATCTTGCAAAATGAATATGTAGCCCCCAGTGATCTCAAAGAATTAGAAGTAAAAATCAAACAAACAAAAACAGCGTATGAGAAAAACTACCTATATTTTCTCCTAGAATCTAGCAAGTTTGCAAAAGAGTATCCAACGCAGTGGGCAGATTTATGTATAACCTTGCTTAAATCCTGCATTGTGCTGCCTATTGAATGTGACAGCCAAGACAATGCCCTAAGGATATTTAATACACTCAATAATCGTGGCAAGCCACTTAGTGATGCGGATATTTTTAAGGGTATTATTTATGGAAGTAAAAAGGACAAGCAAAGCAAAAACGACTTTGCGAAAAATTGGAAACAGCTAGAGAGCGACAATAATGGCGATATGAATTTCATCTTTAGAAATTATATGCACATTGTGCGCGCAAGAGAAAACGACAAAACAAATGAAATAGGGCTTAGAGAGTTTTTTGCCAATAAACATAAAGATATTTTGACAAATGATAGTGATAAGGTAATGACTGAAATCAATCAATTAAGCGATTTTTGGGGCGGCAGCTATGATGACAAAATTTCCCAAAGATCGCTGCAGTTGTATGAAGTGCTTGATTATTTTCCTAATGACTATTGGAGATACCTTGATAGCGCGTATTTTATGTATTGCAACGATAAAAAGCTGGATTACTTTGATAAGCACGATGAGTTTTTGGCTAAGGTTATAGCGCACTTTTTAGTGAAATTTATCAATAAACCTAGCGTGGCTGAGATTAAGCCTATTGTCTTTAACGCTTATACTGCTTTGTATAATACAGGCAAGCTTGATTTCCAAACCAACACCAAAGAGATTTTGCAAGATGAAGAATCTTTTAAAGTGCAATTTTTTAAAGCAGACAAGCTTATCCCCTCTCTTTTGCGTTTAAATCTCTATTTGCAATACCCAGATCAAGAGCTTGGTATTAAAGCAGAGATAGAGCATATATTCCCCAAAACTACGCAATGGAGAAGTAGCTACACAGGCTGGGATAAAGATGAAGCAAAGCCATTTGTAGAATCTATTGGTAATAAAATATGGCTAGAAAAAAGGCTTAATATCAAAGCGAGCAACAACTACTTTGATGATAAAAAAGATAAATATGCTAAATCAAAATTTTTAGAAGCGCAAAAGCTAGCTAAATTACCCCAAAACGATTGGCTTAAGGAAGATATAGAAAAACGCAAGGAAGAGATTTACACTCGCTTGAAAAAATTTTTTGCAAGCAATGTGTAGGTTCTATATCTAAGACTTGGCTAGAATCTAGCTAGATGCTAGCCAAGTCTAAGTGCGCTAGGCTTCTTGCACCACGCGTAGGAACTCCTGCTTGCAAAAGGCGCGCAAATCGCGCAAGCTAGGCAAGCCAAGCTCTGTTGTGAGCCTATCATCTGCAAGCTCTTTGTCTAAAAACTGCACGACCTCATAGCGCGCATTTAGCGCGACCTTGCCAGAGAGTGAAGTCTTTTCATTCCCAGTGATTGGCTGCTTGATGAGATTACACGCCTTGCCATCAATCTTAGCCCAAGTCATCTTGCTAACAAGCCCCACATCATCGCGTATGCCGGAGTTATACGCATAGCTCCCCACGCCAAAGCATAGGAATTTTGTAGGGTCATAGCCATTGCTCTTGCACCACTCATAGATTTTCCTAGCGCGCGCAGGCGTGATCGCATCTCCATAGATGATTTTCACCCTATCAAGCCCGAAGCTCTCATCGACAAGCCGTATCACGCCCCTTTGCGCACGCCAATCGCTAGCACTCTCATCGCCTGTAAGGATCGCAAAAGGATCGCCAGAATCTGGTCTTAGCACGATGGGCTGGGGGCGTTCTTGTATCATCGCATAAGCCTCTTCATCATCTCTTAATGCCTGAATAATCGCCCAGAGATTCCAAGTATCTGCTACGATTGAGACCATAGAAGTAGGAAAAGTGCGCATAATGCGCTTAAAGCTCTCAAGCTCTCCACTCTCCCCACCTAGACACATCACACTATGCTCGCTCGCAGGGATTGAGCCTAGCATACTCACATCGCCGCCATAGTTTTCACACACATTTTGCAACGCCATCATAGAATCACTTCCGCTAAAAAAGAGCAAATGCCCCATCGATGAAGCATAGCAATCAGCTATGCCATTCATACCGCGCTGGGAAAAATCGTGGAAGTTATAGCTCTCATCGATATATGCGCCTTTGCAGTCATACTCTATGCGCTTAAAAAGCGCGGCTTGCGTAGCGACAAAGCAGCTCTTCCATAGCTCTGAGTTCAAATAAGTCTCTACAAAATTGACAAACCAGCAGTGCTGCGCCTGATCGCAAGAAATGGTGATAATAGGCGTATTTGAAGTAATGAAGCTCCCTTCAGGCAGGATCTTAAAGGTAAGTGGCATAGCCTTAGGCAAGGAAAGCCACTTGCCCACTAGCAAGCTATAAGACTCCGTGCTAGAATCTAGCTTCATAAAATCGCTATACAAAAACGCCAGCCCAGCTTGCACGCTCTCTTTAGGCGCACTTACAAACTCATCATATAAGTCATAAAGCTTTTTTATCGCTTGGCGCATACCAAAGGCTACGATATGCCCATTTAGCGTGGATAGATCGAGTCTAGGATTACGGCAGTAAAGCACGCTATATACTTCTTCTACGCCATTTGGATACATCGCAGCGTGTGTGTATTTATAACAATCAGCGATAAAAAGTAGCTTAGGGTAGCAGTGGCTTTTCATACTCTCTCCTTAACATTGGGTTTAGCACGCTAGCAGATTCTAGGTAGTAGCTCGCCATCAGGATACTCCATAAATCTTTTTGCTCCCCACTCATTCACCAGCACTACGCGCGATTGTGTCTGCTTGCTAGGCGCACAGACTTTGCCTATCACACAAGCCCTATGCCCTAAAGTATGCGCACGCAGCATTTCGCACGCCTTTTGCGCATCTTGCTCTTTGACCGCTAGCACACATACCCCCTCATTTGCCAAATGTGTAGGCTCAAGCCCTAGGATCTCACAAATCCCCTGCACCCCCTCATCAATAGGCAGGTCCCTTTCATCAATCTCAATGCACAGCTCCCTACCCTGCACCCACTCTTGCAGCACAGCAGCAAGTCCGCCGCGCGTGGCATCGCGCATTGTGTGGATCGCAAGATCGCTTGCAAATAGCGGTGCTAGCATAGGGTAGAGCTGGGCGCAGTCGCTTTGCACGCTAGATTCTAGCCCAATATTTTCGCGTGAAGCAAAGATACTCGCCCCGTGCGCGCCTATGGGCGCAGAGATGATAATACTATCGCCCACACTTAGAGCTTGCGTAGAGACATTAGGCAGTAGAATCTCACCTATGCAAGTGGTGTTGATGAAAATCTGATCGATACTGCCTTTTGGCAGGACTTTTGTATCCGCACTAATGATTGCGATATTTGTCTGCATAAGCTCTTGCTTGATACTTTGGATAATGGATTCTAGTAGCTTTATACTAAAACCCTCTTCTAGCATAAAGCCAAAGCTCATATACAGGGGTTTCGCGCCCATCATCGCCACATCATTGCTACTCCCACACACACTAAGCTTGCCAATATCACCCCCGGGGAAGCAAATAGGCGTGATCACAAAGCTATCTGTGCTGCACGCAAGAAGTCCATTTGCACGCACCACGCCAGCATCTTCACCTAATGAGACAAAATGCTCGCGCAAATGTGCTAAAAACACCTTATCAATGAGCACGCTTGTCGCTGCACCGCCGCTACCTTGTGCAAGAGTGATTCTCTCCATAGTCTGCCCTACTTTTTAGAGCAAATGCCCTAGCTTTTGCTTTTTGATAGCAAGATACTTAGCATTATGCTCATTACTCTCTACAATAATGCTCTCCCGCTCCACTTCCACATACGCGCTAATTGTCTCTATCTTGCGCGGATTATTCGTAAGCAAGCGCACCTTTTTAATCCCATAATGCGTAAAAATCTTTTCTACAATGCCATAGTTTCTATCATCGCTTGCAAAGCCTAGCGCGATATTTGCCTCCACGGTATCAAGCCCCTGATCTTGCAAGGCATAGGCATTGACTTTATTAAACAGCCCTATACCCCTACCCTCTTGACGCAGATAGATAAGCATACCGCCGCCACTACCATCTTTAGCCTCACCATTAACACCTCCATTTTTAACATCTTGGGCGATTTTTCTCATCGCCATATCTAGCTCTGGTCCGCAATCACATTTACACGAGCCAAAGACATCGCCCGTCAAGCACTCGCTATGCACGCGCACAAGCGGACTCGCTGGGAGGTGTGGCGTCATCACGACTAAATGCTCCAGCACTGCGCCGCTAGATTCTAGGGTCTCTCTAAATGATTGGATAAGAAAGTCGCCATAGCGTGTAGGAAGCTTGGCAAGATTAGAAATAGTATGCATACATAATCCTTAGTAAAAATACTTGCTTTATAGCAGGCTTTTGCTTAAAAGCGCATAGCAAAGCCCACTCTCATCGGCGTGGCATAGGAAGTGATTTGGCGCACATCACGCACACCCATAAACTTCGCTAGCCCAAAGTCGCGCATAATCACCCCGATAGGATCCATAAGCCCTACCACAATCAGCCCTAGAACCTTAGAGCCAAAGAGACGATTGCCATTAGATTGGATATATTTGGTGCTTTGGTAAAAAATCTCGCCAAATATCGAGCCCATAGCAGGCGTATAAATGAGATCCTGCCAGCTTGGGATCTCCACAAATGCCTCAATCCCATACTCCCAAAAAATCGATGAAGTGATGAAAGAAAAAAGCGCAGACTCTGCCCAAGAGTATCCAGCCACACGCGGCTGCATATAATACACCGCGCCAAAGTATGGGTGCGCCACACCATTTAGCCAAAAGTTATCCGCATCAATGACAGGTCCTATTTGCACATCTTGTAGCCACGCCTTAAAGCCAAAGCGCGAGCGATCCCAATTTGTAACGCTCTCTGGCATAATGTAGAGCCCAATGATACTAACGACAATCCCCCCACCAAGCAAGCCTATGGTCGTATTAAGATAAGTGCTAGGGGAGTCTGGCTTGTAGTAAGTAGGCTTAGAATCTAGCTTTAGCGTCTCTTGCACTCGCCCCTCTTGCTCTAGCCCAGATTCTAGCGCGCAGACTGAGCCCCTTGCGCACAAAGCCCGATCCCTTTGAGCGACATAGAATCTAGGAGGCGCATAGAGCACATCATCGCTATTTTTTGTCCCCTTGTCGCTTATAGGGTGTGCGCACATAGGCTGCATAATAAGCGCACTACACAAAAGCAACAGCCAGATTCTCATTCCTATCCTTGAAGCTATAAATATTCATTGTATCGGTTTTTTACTCATAGTATCATAAAACAGCAGCGCACATATTAGCACAAGTGCTGGGAGCAAGAATAGCTCTTTCCCAAAGAGCAAGAGACACACAAAGCTCACAAGCACCCCCATAAAAGGTGCTTTATACCGCTTAGTGTTTTTACACACATCAATAAAGAGCACGATAAAAATCGCATTCATCACAAATTCCATACCCTGCATATTGATACTCACATAGCCGCCCAAAATCGCCCCACCCACACAGCCAAGAATCCAATAGCTATGGTGCAAAAACGCCACCGCACACATAAAGTATCCTTTATCGATCTTTGTGTGCTTGGCTTTTAGGTGGATTAGGGCGAAGGTCTCATCAGTTAGGGTAAAAGCTAGATACCACTTTTTCTTAGGATATGGGGCAAAGAGATTTAAGCAAGAAAGCGCGTAAAAAATCTGCCTTGCGTTAATCATCATCGCTAGCACAAATGCCTCAAGTAGCCCTACTCCATTTGCAAGCAGCCCTACGCAGGCAAACTGCGTAGCCCCAGCATAGATAAACACACTCATACCTAACGCCCACAGCGCACCAAAGCCAGCTTGAGAGAGCAGCATACCAAACACCCCGCCCATAAGCACATAGCCCACAAAAATTGAGAGCGTATATGGCAGGGCTGTGCGCAGACTTAGAGCAAACATACCAAGCTTACTAGAATCCACTGCAATATCCTTACACTAACTAAGCCTGCAATCATAGCAGATTCTAGCAAGCTTTAATCTCACCCTAGAATCCACTTTTTGAAAAACGCTTTTTCTTGTCATATTGAGCCTAAGCAAAGTGCAGGCGAAATATCTCTTGTTATTTTTACGATACATTTACAAGCACTACATATTTTTTACACGCCCTTTACAAACTTCCGCAAACAATGTGTAAATAATGCCTAAATTTATAATCTAATTATAAAAAGCCGTTTTTTTTTTTTTTGATTTTGGCTACAATGCAGCCCCTACTTTACTTTTACGAATCCAAGGAGATACTATGCAAGCACTTAGCGCACATAATCCTCTACATAATCTGTCTCTTATACACATCTCCGAGCCCACGAGACGCGTAGT
>OWHX01000235.1_pt1 | contig 33669 bp, 32 predicted proteins | sample 1732801 | NCBI WGS metagenome assembly OWHX01 (sample SAMN05065755, study PRJEB22554) | human gut metagenome | biome: ENVO:2100002; feature: ENVO:00000062; material: ENVO:00002003 | host: Homo sapiens | place: USA
GAATATTTAGGACATTTTTGTTTAGGTGTGATTTATGATAGGGTTTTGGTTGATGAGTTGCAAAGATATGAATTACAAGATTTAAACACAATCCAATCAGTGATAAAAAATCTTACTTTATTTTTTGTTGAAAAATATAAAATTGCAAGTGATTCTAGTGGTAGTGGCAATACTGCAAACATAGGAAGTATTAAAAATATTGATGATATTATCAATGAAAGAGGTGTATTTGCAGAGCTTGGAGAAAATATATTTGATGATTATTGGATAAATTATGGGCAGATAAACATCACGGATTCTAAAGGTAGTGTAAAAAAGATCACAAAACTTGCTGAATATTTAGCATATAGAGGCAAAAGTGGGCAAGAAATGGGAGATAAGATATGAAAACTCTTATTCCGCCCCTTAAAATTCAAGGCATTAAAAGTAAGCTTGTCGCCCATATTAAAAGCCACATTTCTTGGGATTATCAGGGAATGTATTTTGAGCCTTTTATGGGTAGTGGTGTTGTGGGGTTTAATATCGCACCAAAAAGGGCAATTTTTAGTGATAATAATCCCCATATTATTCATTTTTATCAAGCCATACAACAAGGTATTATCAATAGAGATTCTATTAGAGAATATCTTTATAAAGAAAGTTTATTTTTACAAAAAGCTGGGCAAAAACACTATATAAAAGTAAGAGAGCGATTTAATCAAAATCACAATTCTTTTGACTTCTTATTTCTCAATCGCAGTTGTTTTAATGGATTAATGCGTTTTAATGCAAAAGGCGGATTTAATGTGCCTTATTGCAAAAAAGATTCTCGCTTTTCTCAAGGTTATATCACAAAAATTGCTAATCAAATAGATTGGGTAAGCAAACTTATACAAAACAATGACTATGAGTTTAGAATCTGTGATTTTGCAGAGAGTTTGTCAATGGCAAAAGAAGGGGATTTTATCTATTGCGATCCGCCTTATATTGATAGACACTGCGATTATTTTAATGCGTGGAATGAAGAGAAAGAAAGGAATCTTTTTTATCTTTTAAAGGCGACAAAAGCTCATTTTATGCTATCCACTTGGCATAGTAATCAATATAGAGAGAATATCTATTTTGATACATTTTGGAAGCACTTTCATAGCAATACAATTGAGCATTTTTATCATTTAGGAGCAAGTGAAAACAATAGAAACTCCATTAAAGAGCTATTAGTAAAAAACTATATTAACGATATTGTAGCAAATACCAACTATCTCACACAACAATCATTGTTTGAATAATAAAGCAATAAAGCTGCGGCTGTTCCAATGTCAAGGGAAACTTCCCCATAGGCTTTTTGATATGGGATTTAAGCCAAAAAGAATAGCAATAAGCTAAAGCACAAATATTTTTGCTAGAATCCCAACATTTCATTTGACTAAGGAGCAACAATGACTTTGATATTAGAAAATGTAGATACAAACACCTTGCGTGTTATAGAATCCTTACAGGGACTAAACAAGAATTTACATATCAAAATATCCAAAGAAACACCTACAATAGAAAAAACAGAATCTGATTCTATTATTGAAGAGAGTATCACGGATTTCTTAAAGCCAGAAAACTACGCTGTATTTGAAAGGCTTAAAGATAAATGAGATATTTAAATTTACAAGAAGTATTAGAATTACACGATAGAATGATACAAGCAATGGGCGGATTAAGTGGGGCAAATCCTAAGCAAATCGCCCTTTTAGATTCCGCTTTAACACAAATCCAAAATGATGACTACTACCCAAGCTTTATAGATAAGCTTGCTCATTTAATGTTTGCCTGTGTGAAGTTCCACCCCTTTATAGATGGCAATAAACGCACCGCATTGCTTTTAGGACGCACTTTTATCAAAATAAACTACCCAGATTCTCTGCCTACTGACTTTTACCAAAAGCTAGAAGATGTTATTGTGAGCGTAGCAAGTGATGAGCTAAGTAAAGATGAGCTAAAACAGATTCTAAGTGATATGCTAAAAGGCATTCAATGAAAAAGAGCATTGCCCTAGATATTTTTGATGAAAATGGGGCGAGTTTAGGGAAAAAGCGATTCTATACAACGCTAGACAATAAAGAAAGCATTAACAAGTGGATTAAGCGATATGATGATAAAAAGAATTTTATTGCCTTAGTGGTTAGCACAGCTCCAGATTTTCAACACAATCAGCAACTAGCCATATTATCAAAGCAACAAGAACGCTATTGTTTTTATGTTTCTTTAGCAACACTTATCCCATTTGCCGTCTATTTCTCCGTCCGCCATTGTATCCCACATACTTGGATAAATCACAACGACCAATTCCTAAACCCAAATAAAAAATGGGAAAAGGACACAGAGTTTCATAGCGACTGCCTTATTTTTATGCTATTTCACGGAAAAAATAGAATCACAAGTAAAGTTGGTATAAATCACTTTATCCCCTTTAGTGAAAAGGAAATAGACGCAGCGGAAGCCTTTGAAAGCCACTTTATGCACGACTTTTTGCAAGGCAAAATCAAGCAAGATTCTAAAAGCACCGATAGTAAAAGTCTCTTTAACGATGAGCTAGAATCCTCGTTTATCCCCACAAAGCCGCTAGAGTTTAGCGATGAAGCAAAAGAAGTGCTACAAGCAGGAAAAGAGATTTTCAAGCACTACCACGAACAAACACGAGATTCTAAAGACTACAACCCAAATGCCGCACTCTATGACATCAAAGCCCACTTTCAAGGCTTTAATGATAAAGGCAAAATGAACCCACCACAAAAAGCCGATGATGAAGCCTACAAAGAAAAGCTAGGCACACTCAACTATGCCCTAAAAGAATTAGCCAAAAAGATAGAAGCAAAGGTGTATGAATACGGCTTTTTGCTACCATAAGCTTTGCAATAGCCAGCAATATTTAAAGCCTAGCTACTGCCTACAAAGCCTTTGCCAGCAGGGTTAGCGCAGCAGTTTGCGAGCGCAAAATCAAGCCCGTATCAAATGCCACGATCTCACGCCCAGCAAAAAGCTCTCGCTCCCTTTGGCTAAAGCCCCCTTCAGCACCAATTAGCACCCCAGAATCTAGCTTTATACCAGCCCCATCGCCAAGCTCACTGCTAATAATTTTGCCACCAAAATCTAGCACCAACGCCCTAGGATACTTCTCTAGCGCACTCTGTGTATCCGCTAGAATCTCCACTTCACACAAATCGCCGCGCCCACACTGCTCACACGAGCTAATGAGAATCCTTCTCACTCGCTCTTCATCAATACTCTGCCCCCTTTGGGAAAAATCCGCCCAGAAGAGGCTAAGCTTACTAAGCCCTAGCTCATTTAGACTAGGCAGGGACTTTTCTATCGTTTTACTCTGTGTAATTGCCCAGATGATATGCGTGCGCTTGCGTGGCGCATTTGGCGCGATCTGGCTAGATTCTAGCCTAAGCCCAGCACATCGCTTGCTAATAGACTCTACCTTGTAGGTATAAAGTCTATCATCGCGCAAATTTCTTAGAGCGAGATTGTGTGTAGCCCTACTTCGGCGCGCACTGAAAATATGTGTAAAACTCTCACCTTCAAGCACAAGAGATTGCGCCCCGGCTTCAGCGTGGAAGACAAATTGCATTACACAATGATCCGCAGGCTAAAAAGCAGCACCAAGCATAGCTCTATGCTATAAACCCACCTACAAAATGCAATATACTTGCGCATTAGCTCTTCATCAGTCCTAGCTAGCTTAAGCCTTTTTAGGCGCACCATCTCCACAGCAAAAATCAGCACCATAAGTGCGATCATTAGCCCGATCTGCCAAGTCATATACCACTGCCTACTTGCTAAAATAAACACCCCGCTAAAGCTCCCCACTGCCACAAGTAGAAAAATAATAGGCATAACAAACCATAGCTTGATAATCACCTTTTGATAAGTCTTATAAGTAAAAAGCGTATAGAGATTGATGAGAAAGGGAATGGGAAAAAATGCCATAAAAAATGCGTGGAAAAACACCATATCATTAAATGCCTTTGCGACCATATCGACTTCCATCTACACTCCTGCTCCATAAATATGCTTGTGTTAATTTTAGCATATTATTATTTCAATCCCTTTATTAAGAATAGCGACAAGGACCACCCCAGATGACCCAAGCTACCCCACATAAACGCGCTGTCATTTTGCTCAATATGGGTGGTCCTACGAGTATCGCTGGGGTGGAGAGCTTTTTGCAAAATATTTTTAGCGATCCGCTCATTTTGCGTATCAAAAATCGCTTTATCCGCAAACTGGTAGGCTCACTCATCATCAATAAACGCCTAGAATCTGTCAAGCAAAACTACCAAAAAATCGGCGGCTGCTCCCCCTTGCCAGCATACACCTTTGCCCTATGCAAGCAGCTTGAAAAACTAGATTCTAGCCTTGCTGCCACCTATGTTATGCGCTATACACCGCCCCTAGCCCTTGATGTTTTGCGCTCTTTGCAGGACTCTGGGGTTGATAATATTGTGCTTTTTAGTATGTATCCGCAGTTTTCTACCACTACGACTAAATCTTCTCTCCTTGATATACACACCCACCTGCAGGCTCTCTCTTATAAGCCTAGAATCAGCGTCATTGAAGACTTTCACGATTATGCGCCATTTTATGAGCTAATCGCTGATACCATTACTACTACACTTGGGGCGCGCAAGGCGCAAGACTTCACGCTCATTCTCTCTGCCCACTCCCTCCCGCAAAAGATAGTTGATGAGGGCGACCCCTACCCCAAGCAGTGTCAAAAGGGCGTAGAAATCCTGCGCGAGATATTTGCACAAAGAGGCATAGAATTTGCCAATATCACGCTAGCCTATCAATCAAAAGTCGGTCCTATGCGCTGGCTTGAGCCTTTCACAAGCGACATTATCGCAAATGCCAGCGGGCAGAGCCTAATCATCTACCCCCTAGCTTTCACCATAGATAATGCTGAAACTATCTATGAGCTAGGCATTGAGTATAAAGAGCTAGCAGAGCAAAGCGGCGTGAAAGAGTATCTCCTATGCCCTTGTATGAACGATAGCCTACCCTTTGCTAAGATGATCCACACACTCCTACAAGAAAAAGCCCTAGATTCTAGCTCCACTCCATCATAAAGGACACCTATGCCCCGCGCACAATCACTTCTCCATATAGTCTGCGCTATCGCTTTGTGTGGCGCGCTTAGCGGCTGCAAGGATAGTGAAGATTCTACCCTGCAAGCAAATGAGCTTGATAAAAAGACTTACGCAGGCTTGGAAGATGTGTTTTTAGACACTGGTGTGATTGAGACAAAGGGCAAGTATATGCTCCTAGTCTTTGGGGCAAATGGCTGCACCTACTGCGAGAATCTAAAAAGCGACATCAAAGCCCAGCCAAATCTACGCGAAAAGCTTAAGGAGCACTTTAGTGCCTACTATATCAACACAAGTTATAGTAAGCTCCATACATTCCGCATAGGCGAGGGCGCAATGCTACAAGAGCACTCAATCCCCACGCGCAAGCTCGCTGAAATCTACCGCATAGGACCCACGCCGACCCTTGTCTTTGCCACCAAAGATGGCAGGACAATCCTCACCTATCCAAGCTATCTCCCGCCAAAGCAGTTTAGCGCGCTGCTAGATTTTATCGCGCAAGGCTCGTGGCAAAAGGCAAATGGTGATGACAGGCAAATTGCCACAATGCTACAACAACACTTGCAAGCACTCTAGCACTTGCTATGTAAAGGAATGTGATGAAAGATTCTACCCACTCTACTCCCACTGCAATCCCAAAGCTCCTTGCAACAATGGCTAAGGCTTTTTACTCATTTAAAGTTATTTTACCTATGATATTTTTCTACGCATTTTCGTGCGCGATTGCCACATTTATAGAGAATGATTATGGCTCAAGCGCGGCGTATAGTATCGTGTATGGCTCGTGGTGGTTTATGCTGCTGCATATTTATCTTGCCATTGCCTTAGTGGCTAGCTTTATCCACTCCTGCGCCTACAAACGCAAGAAATATGCCTCTATGCTTTTGCATAGCTCATTTGTCGTCATTATTATCGGGGCTGGGGTTACAAGATACTTTGGCACAGAAGGAATGATGTGGATACAAGAGGGCAAAAGCACGAACTTCTACTACTCTAATGATAACTACATCAATATCGCCGCACTTGATGATACTTGGCAAAAAGACTACGCCTACATTCCAGCAAATATTAGCGTGTTTAAAGGGCTGTTTTCTTCCTCTAGTGTCAATGATAGTGCGATGATTTTTGGCAAGCCTGTGGAAATTGTCTCTAAAGAAATAGCCCTACTCCCCAATACTAATGCAAAAAACGCCCCAATGCTCTTGCAGCTACTTGTCTCCTACAATGGCGAGACAAAGTCTATCACGCTTACCGGGGGCAATGGATTCTCCAATGAGCAAGCAGCAGCGCGTGAAGAAATCGGCGGTATGAAGATGAGCTTCCACTGGGGGTCTAGGCGTGTGGAGCTACCATTTGCCCTGCGGCTGCTAGAGTTTGAGAAAAAGACTTATGCCGGCACGGATAATCCATCTTCTTATGCTTCAGAAGTAGAAGTGCTAGATGCGCAAGGTGCTATCATTAAGCCTTTTAGGATTTTTATGAATAATGTCCTAGATTTTGGTGGCTATCGATTCTACCAGAGCGATTACTACTTCAATGAAGAAGATAGCAACTACACAAGTGTGCTCTCTGTCAATCACGATCCGGGCAAAACACCCACCTACATAGGCTACACAATGCTAATTATCGGGGCATTGTGGCTACTCTTTGACAAAAATGGTCGCTTTATGCAGCTGGCGCGCTTTGTCTCTAGCCAGAATCTCGCGCAAAAAAACGTGCTTTCCCTTATGCTTGCTCTAGGAGTGTTTTACAGCCCAAATCTCCACGCCCAAGATCCAAATATCAAAACTCACGGCAGCAATGGCGCACCACTTGTAGAGACAAGCCGACCCCACCCAACTACACAAGATTCTAGCAAGGCAAAAGAGCAAGATGCCACACTGCCTGATAATCTCGTGCAATTTCTTGCCCAGAGATCCTTGAGTGATGAGCAAATACAAGCTTTTATGCGTGCGTGGGAAGATTTACGCAAGCTCCCAGACACCATTGATCCAGCACATAGACAAGAGCGGCTAGCACTTTTGCGCGATAATGCTAAAGAGTTTGCCTCCCGCCTTAGCAGAATCCAAATCCAAGACTACGCCGGTAGAATCCAGCCCCTTGATACAATGGCTATGCACATTATGCACAAAATTTCTAGGGCAAATGGCTTTGAGGGACTTAGCAATACCCAAGCCATAATGGGTGCTATGATCTTCCCAAATGACTTTGCAAGCGCGAAGCTTATCCGCACCAAAACCCCAAAGCTACGCACAATCCTAGAAGTGCCAAACAATGAAGCCTATGTGTCCTTTATGGATATATATGATAAGCAAACAGGAGAATCTAAGCTGCACAACTACTTCGCTGATGCCCAGCACAAAGGCGAGAGTCAATGGAATGAGTTTGACAAAGATGTGCGCAAAGTAACAGAGAGCTATGAGATTTTCAAAAGTGTGCAAAACCTCATCTTCTTGCGGATTTTCCCAGACCCCAAAACAAAGCGGTGGTTTTCTGCAACAGAGCTTACCTATCTCTACCTACAAGGGCAGATTCCAAAGCAGCAGTATGAAGAGATGATGCAAAAAGTGGATTCTATGATGAACGCACTTTTTATGGGTATGATTCTTGGCGTTACTACAAACTCGTGGGAGCTTGGGATCTCCGCGCTAAAAAGCCTAGAATCTTACCAAGAGCAAAATGGTGGGCAAGACTATGTCAGCCCTAGTCGTATAGAATGGGAGATCGCTCTAAACCACTACAATATCTTTGAAGTGCTAACGCTGCCTTATGTGCTTTTAGGGCTAGTGGGACTTGTCATTGTGCTTGTGTATATCTACAAAGATCGCGCTGTGCCTAAGAGAGTCTATCAGGTGTTTTTCACGCTCATTGCGCTGTGTGTTGTCGCACACACGCTTGGGCTTATCGTGCGCTGGTATGTCTCTGGGCACTCTCCGTGGAGCAATGCGTATGAGTCTATGATTTATATCGCGTGGGCTTCTGGGGTCGCTGGGGTGGTGTTTTTCCCACGATTTATGCTAGCCCTTTGTGCGACAAGCTTTTTCTCTGGGGCGAGTTTGCTTGTCGCCCATCTAGGCTATATGGACCCACAAATCCAAGATCTAGTCCCTGTTTTACAATCTTATTGGCTTAATATCCATGTTTCTGTGATTACCGCAAGCTATGGATTCTTGGGGCTTTGCTTTGTGCTTGGGGCTTTTACGCTTGTGCTTTTTATCTTACGCAAAGCACATAAGCCAAATATCGATAAAGCCATTATTTCCATTAACGCAATCAACGAAATGACGATGATGCTTGGGATTTTTATGCTAACCATTGGGAACTTTTTGGGCGCGATTTGGGCAAATGAATCGTGGGGGCGATACTGGGGCTGGGACCCTAAAGAGACTTGGGCATTGATTACCATTGGCATCTATGCCATTGTTTTGCACTTACGATTTATGAAATTCACTAATATGTCCTTTTTGTTTGCTGCAAGCAGTGTGGTGGCATTTTATAGCGTGCTAATGACATATTTTGGTGTGAATTATTATCTAGCGGGCAAGCACTCTTACGCCGGGGGCGACCCTATCCCTGTGCCCTGGGAGATGTATGGATTTATCGCTATCACGCTTGCACTGATTATTGCCGCTAGTTTTAAAAAGAGCCTACCCGCACCAGATATGACTAAACAGGGATAGTATGTATCGCGTGTTTGCTTGGGTAGGGGTGTTTGCTTTATGTAGCACCCTAGCTCTTGGTGGGCTACTTTTTACCAAAATTGGCAACACGATCTTGCTCCCCTTTGCTCAAAGCGCGCTCAATCACTTCCTGCCATTTCAAGTGCAGCTACAAAGCCTTGCTATCTCTCTAGGCTCTATGCGCACAGACTTTACGATCAACAAAACCCTTGCTATCGCGCTAGAAGGCGAGTATTCCCTAAGTGGTAGCATTGATATGACCGCTAGAATCCATACGCTAGATTCTAGCGGTGATGTTGATAGCTCTGCGCCACTTGGCTATCTCTCACTTCAAGGTAGCGCGACAAATTACACTATACAATCTCTCCCAATGCCCAACAATCTCAAAGCACCCTCCAGCACATTTAAGCTATTTGCTCGTATGAAGCTGCTGCGCATACAAGGATACACGATCGAGCTGCGCGCTGTGCCTATGGAGCAAGTGGCGCAGTTTTTTGACATAGATATTGACACACAAGGCACACTCTCTATCTCCGCTCAAGCAGAATCTAGCACCCTAGAGCTGCGCGCTCAAAGCGATGGGCTTGCTTTTGGCGCGCTAACTATACGCATTAACAATCTCTACTACAAGCGCGATAAAGCACACCAAGAGCTAGCTGGCACACTCACTCTCAATCAAGAGACCCTCTCCCTGCTTGGCACAAATGATGGTGAAGCACTACAAACAGCTATCTACTCTTCACGCCAAACACCTATCGCTTCTGCGCAAACACAGATTATCGACAAAACTCTAGCGTATAGCCTGCATATCACTGATCTCGCTACACTTGGCGGTGCATTTGGCTTTGACATAAATGGTGAGCTAGAGCTGCAAGGCAAAATTAGCGTAGATAATGAAATCGCCTTTAGTGCTGCTAGCTCATCTCTGGGCGGGGTAAGCGCACTTACTTTGGAAAAAAATACCCTAAAATTCAGTGGCGAAAATCTCTCGCTTATGCGTATCCTGCAGCTTGTAAAAGCTCCTACGATTTTAGATTCTACACTTACGATAACAAGTGTCTATAATCTCGCTTTTCACAAAGGTACAATCAATATTGAAGGGCAAAACTTTGCTATCTTGCTTGATGATCTTGGGGCTTATGGCTTGGAAGCATTTGACACACAAAACAATGCGCAAGATGCTTGGGGGGTCGGGTTTGAAAACGCTAGAGCGGATTCTACTATCTCGCTAGATGGGCAGCTAGAGCGCGCACAAATCAACGCACAAGCCACCATAAAAACACCCGATCAAAGCCTACACACAAGCAAGTGCATCATCAACCTAGCTACACAATCACTTGATGTGGAGTTTTTGGAGTCTTCAATCACACTACAAGGGAAGCTTAATCAAATGCAAGCACCGCCAACAAACAAAGAGCAAATAACGCAAGAGACACAAGAAGATCTGCAAGCAATCTATGAAAGCCAAGAAACAATGCAAGAAGAAACTGAACACATACAAGAAAATTTAGGAGTTTAGAAAGTGGCGGACAGAGAGGGATTTGAACCCTCGAGACCCGGTTAAGATCTGCACCCTTAGCAGGGGTGTGGTTTCAGCCACTCACCCATCTGTCCCTAAGCGAAATAAGGGGCTAATTGTAGAATAAAACTAATAAAACAAACCTTAACGGCTTGCCACCCGCCTTTGCTCATCGACAAGCTTGGCAAACTGCTCAAAAATATTGCGAGACTCTCTAGGTCCGGGGCTTGCCTCTGGGTGATGCTGCACAGAAAAAATCGGCGCATTTTTATACGCGACTCCTTCAATGGTATTATCAAAGAGATTTCTATGTGTTACAACAGCAATTTGCTCAATGGATTCTGGGACACAATAATTGTGGTTTTGCGATGTGATCTCCACAGAATCAGTTGTGAGATTTTTCACAGGGTGATTACCGCCGTGGTGTCCAAACTTTAGCTTATAGGTCTCATACCCGTGCGCAAGTGCTAGGAGCTGATGCCCTAGGCAAATGCCAAACATAGGGATTTTTGCTTCTATGAGCTGCTTGATCTCGCCCACTTCTTTGGCGAGTGTCTTAGGATCACCCGGACCATTTGACAAAAACACTCCATCAATCTCGCCTTGCGTAAATGCTTCTATAATCTCTTTAGCACAAAAATTATGCGGATAAACCACCGCCTCAAGCCCCACACTCACAAGCTCATTTAAGATATTTCGCTTGGCACCAAAGTCAATAACAGCCACTTTATAGCGTGTAGCAGGTGCGCTATAAGAAAAGCTAGAAAAATCAAAAGCACCATCTTTATGTGTAAAGTGCTTAGTCGTAGAAACAGCTTTAATATAATTTTGCTGCTCAATCGATGGAGATTCTCGCAAAATCTTAGCCAGCTCATCTCTATCGCTAATTTCACTAGAGACAACAATCATCATTGAGCCTTGCGTGCGGATCATTTTCACAAGGGCGCGTGTATCCACACCACAAATCCCAAGGATATTGCGCTTATCAAGGAAGTCTTTTAGGCTCTCTTGCGCGCGGAAACTTGAAACAATATCATTGTAATGTCGCACTATAACACCTGAAGCAAACACTGCCCTACTTTCACAATCTTGGTCATTCACGCCAACTATACCAATCTCGGGCATAGTAAAGACAATAAACTGCCCCGCATAGCTAGGATCTGTGATGATTTCTTGATAGCCACTTAGTGAAGTGTTAAATACGATCTCCCCCACCATTGTCCCACTTCCAGAAAATGTCTGTGCGCAAAAATACAAGCCATTAGCGCAATACACCCAAGCCGGTCTTATATCATCTGCCATATCATCCCCCTAGCTAGGCTACATAAAGCCTTTCTTACGCAGCTCTTCTTCATAGAGTTTGTCATAAATCAGCTCATACTCATCTGTCCCAACAAGTAGTTTTCTCTTGTAGTTTTTGATTTTTTCGACAATTTCATCTTGAATATCATCGTGCATTTTGGCAAAACTATCGATAGCTTTAAAAATGATGTTTTTAATTTGATTTTTATTGACATTAAATTGCACATACTTTTTCTCAAGCAATGTATCTAAAATCCTATGCGAAAGTGCATTATATCGATCGTCCCAAAAGAGCAAAAACCGCCGCTCATCAGCAATCTGCCGCTTAATCATACCAAAGAGCTTGCGCTCATCAACGCGCAAAAACTCAACTTCACTTTGATTTTTCTCGAGCAACTCTTGCGCCTTTTGATCGATAGCTAGCTCATCTTTCACATCTGCTTCAAGAATATCTTTTGCTACCTTTGCGACACTCTCAATAGGGACCTGTAAAGCAAGCAAGCTAGAGTTATATAAATCAAGTGCAATTTTATTGGCAATATACCCAATTTGATTAAGTCGTAAGCGCATAGTGCAACCTTGAATAAGAATGCGTTATTATAGCATTATTTACAATAATGAAAATATCTTGCCGCTAGAATGTAGCTTTGTAGGATTACTTTGGAGGGCTCTCACTAGGTAGAATCTAGGCTAGATTCTACCTAGGAAGCTAAAGGCTATAGAGCAAACAAATCGCTAAATTCATTAAATGCCATAGATTCTAGCTTGGCTTGATTTTCACACACTGCCCTTATTTGCTCGCATTTTTTGGGGCTAAGTTTTAGGGCGATATTGCGTTCAAACTTCGCCACAAGCACAGGGATACCCTCACTTCTTCGGCGTTTATGCCCGATAGGATACTCCACTTCCACCTTTTCACTCTTGCTGCCATCTTTGTAGAAAATCTGCACCGCATTGGCAATAGAGCGTTTATCTGCTTCTAAATACTCACGCGTATAGCGATCATCTACTTCTACTACCATTTTATCACGCAAGGCGTCAATGCGTGTATCACTCGCCACAGAGTCTTCATAATCTTCTGCGGTTAGTCGCCCAAACACAAGCGGCACAGCCACCATATACTGAATGCAGTGATCCCTATCAGCTGGGTTTGCAAGCTCGCCGACTTTGTTGATGATTCTGTGTCCAGATTCTTGCGTGGTAATCACAATCTTTTCAATAGAATCTAGCTTGTCTTTTACTTCATTATGCAGTTTCAAGGCACATTCTACGGCAGTTTGCGCGTGGAACTCCGCTGGGAAGCTGATTTTAAACAGCACATTTTCCATCACATAGCTGCCAAATTCTTGCGGGATAGTGAGCTTTTTACCTTTCATTTTTACATCTTCAAATCCCCAGAATTCCGCACTTAACGCACTTGGATAGCCCATTTCTCCGCTTATTGCTTTTAAAGCGAGATTTACGCCCCTTGAGCTTGCATCTCCTGCCGCCCAGCTTTTGCGTGAGCCTGTGTTTGGTGCGTGGCGATATGTCCGCAACGCCCCGCCATCAATGAAAGCGTGGCTTACTGCGTTTCGCACTTCTTCAAAGCTCCCACCAAGCATAGCGCACGCCACCGCAGTAGAAGCGATCCTAACAAGCAGCACGTGGTCTAGCCCTACTTTGTTAAAGCAGTTTTCTAACGCCAATACACCTTGAATCTCGTGAGCTTTAATCATCGCACTTAGCACATCTTTGACTTTTAAAGGCTCTTTGCCTTCAGCGATATTTTTGCGGCTTAGATAGTCAGCTACCGCCCAAATCGCCCCTAGATTATCGCTTGGGTGTCCCCACTCTGCGGCTAGCCAAGTGTCATTAAAATCAAGCCACCTAACCATTGCTCCTACATTAAACGCCGCTCGCTCTGGCTCTAGCTGATAGCTAGTCCCCGGGATTTTCGCTCCTAAAGGGCGAAACTCCGCGCCTTCTACAACAGGCCCTAAAAGCTTGGTGCAAGCTGGAAAGTTTAATGCCAAAAGTCCGCAACCTATGGTATCCATAAGGCAGTATCTCGCCGTCTCATACGCTAAAGGGGAGTTAATCTTATATTCCAACGCATAACGCGCAATTTTTGTTAGCAACTCATCAAACTCCGGTCGTTTGGTATCCAATGTTCCCATATCGGCACTCATTGTGTTCTCCTTGTAGTAAAGTTAAAAATTATGTCCGCCTTGCCTTTGCGGTTAAAATCGCGGATTCTGCGTTCGCCAACTTCGGCACTACCGCTTAAGGTAGCTTCTCGTTGGCTCACTTGGTGCAGACGAAGTCAAACCCGTCTAACGCAAAAACCACGATTTTTCCTCGCAAAATCAAGGCGTAGCAGAAAATTTTCAAATCAAATAACTCTGCTATTTATTTATTTTATTATTTTAGAATCTAGAATCTAGATTCACCGCCGCTGTTAGTTAGCTTAAACTAAAGTTATCCGTGTGGCAGGATTTTACGATGATTTTAAGGGTTATCAAGTTGGAGGCAAGGGAGTTACCTAAAGGGTAATGACCGCTGCCGACAACGCAGATTCCCTTAAAAGCGCGTAAAAGCCAACACACAAGCCAAAAAGCTAACGCTTATCCATAGGGACAAACGCTTTGTTTTCTGGTCCTATATATTGCGAACTAGGTCTAATTAACTTATTATTCCCCCTTTGCTCAAAGATATGTGCCAGCCACCCTGCCGTGCGTGAAAAGATAAAAATCGGCGTAAAATACGGCGTGGGAATCCCCATAAAGTGATAGGCACTCGCACTATAAAAATCAAGATTTGGGAAAAGCTTCTTTTGCTCCCACATCACCTTTTCTATCGCTTCACTTATGGGGTATAGCCCCTTTGTGTCTTTCACATCATCACTCAATCTTTTACTCCACGCCTTAATCACCACATTGCGTGGGTCTTTCTCCACATATACGCGATGTCCAAAGCCCATAATCTTATCTTTTCTAGCAAGTTTGTCTAAAATCCCCTGCGTTGCCTGCTCTGGCGTTTTAAACTCCTCTATCAAATCCATCGCCGCTTCATTTGCACCGCCATGCAGCGGTCCCCTTAACGCCCCAATCGCCCCTGTGATTCCCGCATACACATCAGACATTGTCGCAGTAATCACCCTTGCGGTAAATGTAGAGGCATTAAACTCGTGCTCTGCATACAGAATCAAACTTGCGTGCATAGCCTTTACCCATAGTTCTTTTGGCTCTTTTTGGTGTAGGGATTCTAGGAAATACCCGGCGATAGAATCTTGCTTAGATTCTGTGCTTATCTCCTTGCCGCTTGCGTGGTAGTGATGCCAGAAAGTCAGCACACTTGGGAAAATTCCTAAAAGCCTTGTGCCAATTCTCTGCTGATGTGGAAAAGATGCTTTAAACACATCATATTCTTCAGGTTCTAAGCAGCCAAGCGTAGAACACGCTGTCCGCATAATATCCATAGGGTGTGCATCTTTTGGCAGAAGTTTTAGCACTTCTTTTAGCTCTTTTGGCAAGCTCCTAGCCGCGATCAATTCCTTTTTGAACGATTCTAGCTCTGCCTTATTTGGTAGCTTTTCTTTTAATAGCAGATATGCCACTTCCTCAAACTCACAATGCTCGGCTAAATCATAAATATCATATCCCCTATAATTTAGCCCGTGTCCTGTGCCACAAGTGCAGATAGCGGATTCTCCTGCGCTTATCCCTGCTAAGCCGCCGACTTTTTTTGCCACTTTTTCCGTTGGTGCTGCCATTTTCTATCCTTTTCTTTAGATTTAGTGTGGTTATTTTTTGCTTTTAAAGAGTGTATCGAGCTTTTGCTCATACTCGTGGTAGCCAAGCATTTCATACAGCTCATCGCGTGTTTGCATAGAATCTATGCTATTTTTCTGTGAGCCATTGTTGATAATATCTCTAAATACCGCTAACGCCGCCTTATTCATCGCCCTTGCTGCTGATAGGGGGTAAAGCACCATAGAGATTCCTACATTTGCTAACTCATCTTTTGTGAAATAAGGCGTCTTGCCAAACTCTGTGATATTTGCTAGCACTGGCACTTTTATCACATCAGTAAATTGCTTATACTCTTCTAGCGTGTGGATTGCTTCAGCAAATATCATATCCGCCCCTGCTTCTACATAAGCTAACGCCCTATCAATCGCTGCGTTTTGCCCCTCACTTGCGTGGGCATCAGTCCTTGCCATTACCACAAAACTAGAATCTATTTTTGCGTCCATCGCCGCTTTTATCCTATCACACATCTCTTCTTTGCTTACAAGCTCTTTATTTGGGCGGTGTCCGCAGCGTTTTTGCGCGACTTGGTCTTCTATGTGGCAGCCCGCTGCTCCACTTCGCGTTAAGTCCTTAATCGTTCTAGCGATATTAAATGCCCCACCCCAGCCAGTGTCCGCATCTACAAGCAAGGGTAAATCACTCACTGCCGTAATGCGGCGCACATCAATGCAGACATCTTCTAATGAGCTAATGCCAAGATCAGGCACACCTAAGCTCATCGCCGCTAACGCTCCACCGCTTAGATACAGGGCTTTTGCGCCGCTTTTTTGTGCTTGTATAGCAGAGTAGGCGTTAATCACACCAATGATTTGCAAAGGAGTATTTTCCTTTAATGCTTCTCTAAATTTCTGTCCTGCTGTTTTCATTGTCTCTCCTTTGATTTGGGGCTAGGACTTTGCAGTCTCTTTAGATTTTGGATAGCCAAGATTTGCTAATGCTTTCTCAATTTCAGGCATTACACTAGAATCTTCAATCGTGCTAGGCATTTTCCATTCGTTGCCATCAGCAATATCACGCATTGTGCCTCGCAGGATTTTACCACTTCTAGTTTTTGGCAGTCGTGCTACTACTGCTACAATATGCAGTGAAGCCACCGCACCAATCTCTTCTCGCACAAGCTGCACAATGCCTTCGCATAAGCTTTGCGTATCTCTTTCCAGCCCATCTTTTAGCACGACAAAGGCTAGTGGGATCTCGCCTTTGAGATCATCATTCACGCCAATGACCGCACATTCTGCAATATCTGGGTGCTTAGCAATCGCTTCTTCCATACCACCGGTTGATAGCCTATGTCCTGCAACATTGATGACCCCGTCCATTCGCCCCATTACAAACACATAGCCATCTTTATCGATATAGCCACTATCGCCGGTGAGATAATAGCCCGGATAGTGATTAAGATATGAGTTTTTATATCTTGTATCATCGCCCCAGATTCCCATTAGACACGCAGGGGGCAGGGGCAGCTTAATCACAAGATTGCCTAGCTTGCCAGCTTTACATTCCTTGCCCTCTTCATCTAGCACTTTTAAGTTAAATCCGGGCATTGGCTTTGTGGGAGAGCCGGGCTTTACAGGCATTTGCTCTAATCCTAGCGGATTTGCCGCGATTGCCCAGCCGGTTTCTGTCTGCCACCAGTGATCAATTACTGGCTTTTTAACAAGCTTTTCAATCCATTTTAGCGTATCGCTATCACATCTCTCCCCAGCGACAAAGACTGCCTTAAGTGAGCTAATATCATATTTTTTCAGCCATTCACCTTTAGAATCCTCTTTTTTAATCGCTCTAAATGCCGTTGGTGCGGAGAACAAAATATTGACTTTATACTCTTGCACCACTCGCCAGAATGCTCCCGGATTTGGCGTTTTAACCGGCTTTCCTTCATATACAATAGTCGTGCAGCCATTCATCAAAGTGCCATAGACAATATAGCTATGCCCTACAACCCAGCCTACATCACTTGCCGCCCAAAAGACATCGCCGGGCTTGGCGTTATAGATATTATCCATAGACCACTTCATCGCCACAGAATGCCCGCCATTACTGCGGATAACGCCCTTTGGCTTTCCAGTCGTGCCAGAAGTATAAAGCACATAAAGCGGATCAGTCGCATCCACAGGCACACACTCCACGGCTTCAGTTTTTTCCTCTTCACTTGCCCAATCCACATCACGCCAAGGCAGCATATTCGCCCTCTCTTGTGGGCGTTGCCAAATAAGACAAGTGGTAGGCTTATGGCTAGAGCTTTTTATCGCTTCATCAAGTGTTGGCTTATACTTAATCACACGAGAGACTTCAATACCACAAGAAGCACTCATAATAACTCTAGGCTTTGCATCTTCAATCCTAGCGGCTAGCTCGTGCGCGGCAAATCCACCAAAGACCACGCTATGGATCGCCCCAATCCTAGCACAAGCAAGCATTGCAATCACTGCTTCTGGGATCATAGGCATATAGATAAGCACTCTATCGCCTTTCACCACGCCTTTATTGACTAAGATTCCAGCGGTTTTTGCCACTCTTTTGCGTAATTCTTTATAAGTATAAGACTTTTTTGTGTCCGTTACAGGCGAGTCATAATGCAATGCCACTTGATCGCCTCTGCCATTTTCTATATGCAAATCAAGGGCGTTGTAGCAGGTATTCATACAGCCACCGACAAACCAGCGATAATGATCATTTACAACATCAAGCACCTTATCCCATTCGTGATACCAATGCACTTTTTTAGCAGCTTCTGCCCAAAAGGCTTCTGGATTTTCAATGGATTGTTTATACACTTCTTGATATGTGGGCATCTCACCTCCTTTGGAAAGTTTGGCTAGGGGTTTATTCTAGCTAGAATGTGCAGATTTGTTATGAACAATTTTTGAGTTTTTGAAGCTATGCTTTGGACATAAACAGCATAATTGAACAATTTTTGTGCAATTATTGTAAGATTACCTAGAATCCAGTTTTTGAAGGTTATTTTGTTTAGCACGATTCTAAGCATTGCGGCGGAGCTGTGGTTGCTTTGCGCGATTTTTAGGGTAGGAGTTACCTAGAGTGGTAATGACTATCCTAGAAATCGCGCAATCAATCGCATTGTTTGCCCAAGACTGAATCGCATTTTATTACAAAGCAGGCGTTATGGCATTCACCACACTAGAAAAGCTCATCACTATCTATCAAAACTCCGGCTTAAGCGTGTCCAAATTTGCCCAAATCATCGGCAAAGACAGGCGCACACTTACCTCGTGGATTGATAGAAGTGTTACAAAAGCACCGCAAGCAGAAGTGCTTAATGCCATTAACACTTTCTTCCGCTATCCTAGTAGAATCTGGGAGCAGGACTGCGATGAAGATGAGTTTGCCTCACTTCTTAAAGCCCTGCCACAAAGCGAGATAATAATCATAGACAAAGGCTATGAAGGGGGATTAGAATATATCTTAGAGAAAGAATCTAAAAGACGCTTTGTGATCCACCCTCGCTTCCCCTCTCCTGCTTACCGCGATAAAGTTGTTACCTTTCCCTACAAGTTTGGCAACTCATCTCATGCAGAAATATTGCGCAAAGTCCGCTATGAGCGAATGCTGGAGCATAGCTTTGAAAGCGTTGAGTGGTATAGCATAGAATCTTTGCTGCGCTTTGGATTCTGCCCTATTGGCAATCTTTTTACACCAAATGAGCGCATAAGCGTGCTTGAGCTAATGCTACAAAGCCTAGAAGACAACTACAACAAATCCTTGTATTTCTTTGATTCTTATAGTGCTAAACTCTTTGGGATTGATAGTGCCTATCTCTCACTTTTGCCAGATGATGGACTAATGTTTCTAAAAATGCCCATAGATTCTATGATTTTAGAGATCAACAACACCGCCTTAGTGCAGAGAATCCACAAGCACTTCACCTCACCTAGCCACGCCCCAAAACACACGCAAAGCCAGCATAGCCTACACATTGTGCGCACATTGATAGATACGCTCAAAAGCCGTGGCGACCTCCTAAGCTTTTGTGAAATCATTGCGGCTTCCACGCCATATAGCACGCTTTTTTCTAACAATATCCAGCAAGCACGATAGCTTCAACACAAGCTAGATTCTACAAGCAGAATCTAGCTTAGCCTTGCCCAATGCAAGCACTCTAGACCTAGAATCTAGGCAAGCAAGCATTAAGGAAAATTTGATAAAAACTAGCTTATAATCCAGCCTTGCACAAGGTCAGGGCGCAGGAGCACAACACCCAAATATCACAACTTGTAAGGACTTTTATGGCAATGGATGAGAACAAAAAAAAGGCGATTGATTTAGCGTTAAAGCAAATCGATAAAGCCTTTGGTAAAGGCGCGCTTGTGCGGCTTGGTGATAAGCAAGTGGAAAAGGTAGATTCTATCGCGACAGGCTCGCTTGGGCTTGATATGGCACTAGGGATTGGGGGCGTGCCAAAGGGGCGCATTATTGAAATCTATGGTCCAGAATCTAGCGGGAAGACCACACTTTCACTACAAATTGTCGCAGAGTGCCAGAAAAATGGAGGAATTGCTGCCTTTATCGATGCCGAGCACGCCCTTGATGTGTATTATGCTAAAAAGCTAGGAGTCGATACGGAGAATCTCCTAGTCTCCCAGCCCGATAATGGCGAGCAGGCATTAGAGATTTTAGAGACACTTACGCGCAGTGGTGCGGTGGATTTGGTGGTGATCGACTCTGTGGCAGCACTCACGCCAAAAGCAGAGATCGATGGCGATATGGGTGATCAGCATGTGGGCTTGCAAGCGCGCCTTATGAGCCACGCTTTGCGCAAAATTACAGGCGCATTGCACAAGATGAATACCACGCTAATATTTATCAATCAAATTCGTATGAAAATTGGCATGATGGGCTATGGCAGCCCAGAGACCACCACAGGTGGAAATGCGCTTAAATTCTACGCGAGTGTGCGCATAGATATTCGCCGCATCGCATCACTCAAGCAAAACGAGCAGCACATCGGTAATCGCGTCAAAGCAAAGGTTGTCAAAAACAAAGTCGCCCCACCTTTTAGAGAGGCGGAGTTTGACATTATGTTTGGCGAGGGGATTAGTAAAGAGGGGGAGATTATCGACTATGGAGTGAAGCTTGATCTCATCGATAAAAGTGGCGCGTGGCTTAGCTATAAAGACCAGAAGCTAGGGCAAGGCAGGGAAAATGCCAAGCTTATGCTTAGAGAAAACACCGCCCTAGCCCAAGAAATCACCCAAAAGATCAAAGAGCAAATTGGCACGAGTGAAGAGATTCTCCCACTCCCAGATGAGCCAGAATCCAACTAACACCACCTTAAAGGAGCTTCAATGATTTATATCGATAATGTCTATGCCCAAGAAGTGTTAGACTCTCGTGGGAATCCAACCATTTGCGCAAGTGTCTTTCTAAGTGATGGCACAAGTGGTAGTGCCATTGTGCCAAGTGGTGCAAGCACAGGCAAGAGAGAGGCTCTAGAGCTACGCGATGGCGATAAGAAGCGTTTCCTTGGTAAGGGGGTGCTAAAGGCGTGTGAAAATGTCGATACGACAATTTCTGATGCACTCATTGGTTCTAGCCCTTTTGATCAAGGGCTTATCGATGGGATTTTGAAAGACATCGATGGCACGCATAACTATGCAAACCTTGGAGCAAATGCTACACTTGGCGTCTCTATGGCGGTTGCGCGTGCAGCGGCAAAGAGCCTAAAAATCCCCCTCTATCGCTACCTAGGCGGGAGCAATGCCATAACAATCCCCGTGCCAATGCTTAACATCATCAATGGCGGAAGCCACGCAGACAATACCGTGGATTTCCAAGAGTATATGATTATGCCCCTAGGCTTTGATACCTTTGATGAAGCCTTGCGCGCGAGTGCAGAGGTCTATCAACACTTAAAACAGATCCTCAATAAAGCTGGACATATCACAAGTATCGGTGATGAAGGGGGCTTCGCACCTAATCTTACAAACAATGAAGAACCTATTGAAGTAATCCTAAAAGCCATAGAAGCAGCAGGGTATAAGCCCGGAGAGCAAATTGCCATAGCACTTGATGTAGCAAGCAGCGAGCTTGTCGATGAAGCTGGGATCTACCACCTAAAAGGCGAGGGGAAAAAGCTAGATTCTAGTGAGCTTGTGGGCTATTATGAAAAGCTTTGTGCGAAATATCCCATCGTCTCTATTGAAGATGGGCTAAGTGAAGATGATTGGGAAGGCTGGAAGCTACTTACACAAAAGCTTGGCGATAGAATCCAGCTTGTGGGCGATGATTTGTTTGTAACCAATCACGAGATTCTAGCTCAAGGCATTAAGGGTAACATTGCCAATGCGATTTTGATTAAGCCTAATCAAATTGGCACGGTGAGCGAGACGATGCAAACCGTGCGCCTTGCCCAAAGATACGGCTATAAGTGCATTATGAGCCACAGAAGTGGAGAGAGTGAAGACCACTTTATCGCAGATTTTGCTATCGCGCTCAATACGGGTGAGATTAAAACAGGCTCGACTGCTAGAAGCGAGAGAATGAGTAAGTATAATCGCTTGCTATTTATCCAAAAAGACATCGCCAATGCGCAGTATCTAGGCAGAGCATTGTTTGATAAAAGCTTCTTATAAGAGAGCTTATGCGCGCCTATTTTGCACTACTTAAAAATCATCAGTTTTGGTATAGGATCTATACACATAGAATCTATATCTACGGATTTATCGCGGTAGTGTGTGTGGGCGCGTATGTGGGATTCTTACTCTTTGGGGATAATTCGCTTGATGTCTTGCTAAAAAACATCGCCCAGCGCGATGAGCTCCTTGAAGAAGTAAGCGATCTCCAAGCCAAAAATGCACAATTACAAAAAGATTTATTTGAGCTAAAAGGACTTGAGCCGTGAGGTTTGGAAGAGTAAAGCAAGCTTGCCTAGGGCTTTTGTGTGTGCTAGTGCTTGCAAACTTGCACGCTAGGGAGAATCCATTTGAGCCAGTGATACAGCCCAAAGAAGATAGCTTTATCCAAAAAAACGCCAAAGACCCCTTTAAAGACTTGGACTTCAAGCTCCCAAGCACCGCTAGAATCTTAAAGAGCATCACCATCACTTACCAAAACATCGATGGCACCATAGGGACAAAAACAATCCCCATTGATGAGAGTATAGACTGGCACTATCCACTACTACTTACGCAAAAAGGTGCGATTTTAAACGAAGATGTGCGCTACTGGACCATTAAGCCATTTCAATTCTTCACACAAGGGAGCAAGTTCTATCTCTATACTAGCTCTGCGATCCTGCGCTCTTTTGTCCTGCCAAGCCCCTATCGTATCGTGCTAGACATTGAGAAAAAGGACGAGAATCCAAGCGACTCCGTGCAGCTTGGTGTCAAATACTTCACCAAAGCGTCATTAGGCGTGCATAAGGACTTTTACCGCTTTGTCATTACCCTTGATGGGCAATACCCCTACGAAATCTCACGCGATGGGGACTACTATATCATTTCTGTGCGATGAGTGCGACAAATATCGTGCTAATTGGCTTTATGGGCAGTGGGAAAAGCACTTTGTCCATAGAGCTAAGCAAGGCTTGCGGGTGGTTTGCGCTAGATACTGATAAGGTCATTGAGCAATCTAGTGGAATGAGTGTGAAAGAGTATTTCGCGCGATTTGGGGAGCAAGCGTGGCGAAAGAGAGAGGGGGAGTTTGTCAAGTGGGCAAGCTCTCATATCCAGCGCGCCATCATCGCCACAGGGGGCGGTATGCCTATATACCACAATGTCAAGCCTATGGGGGTGGTGGTGTTTCTATCCATTAGCTTTGAAGCAATCTGCGCGCGCCTAAGCGAAGCGGACTATGCTTCTCGCCCGCTTTTTGCCGATCATAGCGCAGCAAAAGAGCTTTTCACACAGCGACAAGATAGCTACAAATCTCAAGCTGATATTATCCTTGATGCCACTAAGCCCAATCTAGCACAAAGCCTGCTAGAGCAGCTTACACAAGAGCATAATCTCAAGCAGCTACTAGCCCCATAGCCGCCACACGCCGTTAAAGATAATTTACAAAAAGCCGCTACAATTTCTGCACTCACACGAGCAAATCTACCACTTGGAGAACATAAATGAAAAAAACCTCTTATAGCACAATCAAGCATAGTCTAGTAGCCGCTACACTTATCTGCTCTCTTGGTCTAAACATAGCAGGGGCGAAAGTGCTTGCAACTGTTGATGGCACACAAATCACAGAGGAAGTATTTGATGAAATTAGAGCGCAAAACCCCGGTTTTGACTTTAGTAAGCTGCCCAAAAATCAGCAAAAAGAGCTACTTGATCAAGCGATCAACAATGTCCTAATCGCCAAAGAGGCCAAACGCGCCAAAATCGACACCACACCAGAATTTACACAAGCATTTGACAAAATTACGCAAAACATCAAAGACCGCTTGCTAGTCCAAGCGTGGGCACAGCGCGAGATCCAAGCGATCGCTAGCAAAGGCGGAGCCACAGAAGCCGATGCGCGCACTTATTATGACTCCCATAAGGCTGAGTTTAAAAAGCCCAATGTCCATGCGCGCCACATTGTGGTAAAGACAGAAGCAGAAGCGCAAAAAATCATCGATGAGCTTAACAAAGCTCCAAAGAGCAAGGTAGAATCTACTTTCATCACGCTTGCTAATGCACGCACGATCGATCCGGGCAATAAGCAAGCCCAAAACGGCGGCGATCTTGGTGCGTTTGAGAAAGAGCATATGGTGAAGCCATTTTCTGATGCGGCATTTGCTATGAGTGCTGGCACATACTCTAAAGCCCCTGTGAAAACAGACTTTGGCTACCATGTCATCTATGTTATCGACAAAGCAAATGAATATGCCTTTGACTCTATCAAGCAGCCGCTTATCAATATGCTTAATGAGAAAAAAGTCTCTGAAACGATGAAAAGCAAGGTCGATAGCCTACGCGCAAAGGCTAAAATCCAAACTTCTCTCTAACTAGAATCTAAACACAAGGAGTGAGTAATGCTAGTCAATGGTAATGAGATTTTACAAAAGGCGCACAAAGAAGGCTATGGCGTGGGGGCATTTAACTTTGTCAATTTTGAAATGCTAAATTCTATCTTTATGGCGGCTGATGTTGCTAAATCACCCATCATCGTTCAGGCAAGTGAGGGGGCGATTAAGTATATGGGGATTGATATGGCAGTAGGTTTGGTAAAGATTCTATCCAATCGCTACCCGCATATCCCTGTGGCACTGCACCTAGATCATGGCACAAGCTTTGAATCTTGCAAAAAGGCAGTGGATGCGGGATTTACTTCTGTGATGATTGATGCCTCTCACCACCCTTTTAAAGAAAATTTAGAAATGACAAAAGAAGTCGTGCAATACGCACATAGCAAGGGTGTGAGCGTGGAAGCAGAGCTTGGGCGGCTTATGGGGATTGAGGATAATATTTCTGTTGATGAAAAGGACGCGGTGCTTATCAATCCTGATGAAGCAGAAGAATTTGTCAAAGCTACAAAGGTGGATTATCTCGCTCCAGCCATTGGCACAAGCCACGGCGCATTTAAGTTTAAAGGTGAGCCAAAGCTTGACTTTGAGCGATTGGAAGAAGTCAAAAGACGCACAAATATCCCGCTTGTTTTGCACGGCGCAAGTGCTATACCTGATTATGTGAGAGAATCTTTCTTAGCCACAGGCGGGGATTTAAAAGGTAGTAAGGGTGTGCCATTTGCATTTTTGCAAGAAGCGGTAAAAGGTGGGATCAATAAGGTCAATATTGATACAGACTTGCGTATCGCCTTTATCGCTGAAGTGCGAAAAGTCGCCAATACTGATAATACACAATTTGACTTGCGTAAATTCTTCGCCCCTGCGATGGAATCTATCACAAAAGTTATGGTAGAGCGTATGGGTGTGCTAGGTAGTGCTGGGAAAATATAGCCCTAGAATCTAGCGGAGCCTGCTTCTAGTGAGCTTGCTGAAGCTCTAGCATAAAAGCTAGATTCTAGCTCTTATGCTAGCTTGATGATCGCTCTCCCTTTTTCTATCGACAAAATCTCTACTTTATCACCATCGCGTAAAGCCATAGAATCTAAAGCCGACTTAGAATCCATCTCGCTAGATTCTGGGCTCTTCTCTAGCTCATACGCCCATAATGTGCCTTTGAAATACACCATTTCTTGCTGTATCTCACCTACACCGCCACCATTTTGCAGAGAATCTTCATAAACTTGTGAGCCTTTAAACCACGATTTTATGGGCTTTCTTAGCGAAATAAGTGTAAGAAAAGCAAAAGCACAAATGCTTACCGCCTGCCACGCATACACGCTCTCCACACTGCCACCGCCAAAGCCTATAATATACTCGATCCCCGCTGTGATACATAGCCCTAAACCGATAAAAAATAAGAAAAACGAGCCAAAAAATATCTCCGCCACGATAAAGCCAAGCCCCAACCCCAAAAGCATAAGTGCCGACATTTCACTTCCTTATATTTGCATTGTTTTTAGAAAACTCCCATAAGGGATTTGGATTCTAAGATTTGGCAGCAAAGCCCTAGAATCCACAAGCTAGATTCTACGCCTTTTTACCCTTGCCTAGAAATTCACCTATCACACTAAGCCCACCGATAAATTCACTCGTCTCATAGGGGATAATCACCTTATCCTTGCTTGGATTCTTACTTAACTCTGTGAAAGCTACAATCCGCTCCTTTGTCAGCAAAAACTCTGCTGCCTGTGCGTTTTTACTCATTTGATTAGCAATAAGCTCCATAGCATCGCTTTGCCCTTGTGCTAGGGCAATTTGCTCATACTTTTTGGCATCTGCCATACGCTCAATGGCTTCTGCTTGTAACACTTTCTCTTGCTTTAGAGCTTCAGCATTGCGGATTAGAGCTTCTTTTTCCGCTTGTGCTTTCAGCTCAATGGCGCGTTTTTCTCTTTCAGCCTTCATCTGCAGATTCATCGCATTTTCTATATCTTTTGGCACAGAGATTTCACTAATCTCCACACGCATAATCTTCACACCCCAGTTATTTGCCGCATCGCCTAATGCTACTTGCAAAGCGGCATTAAGCCTATCACGAGATGAGAGAGAGTCATCTAAATTTATCCGCCCTATCTCACCGCGAAGTGTCGTGGTAGCAAGGTTTGCAATGGCTTGTTTATAGTCATTGACGCTATACACTGAAGATTTTGCATCAAAGACTTTCAAAAACACAATCCCATCAATATTGATATTGACATTATCCTTAGTAATCACCTGCTGCCGCCCAATATCTATCATCTGCTCCCTAGCACTCACCACCGCACTTATCCTATCAATTATAGGAATGATAAAGTGAAACCCACCATCAAGCACCCTGTGGAATCTCCCCAATCGCTCTACAATAGCAATATCAGTCTGCGAAATAATCTTTACCCCAAAAGCTAGCACCGCCACACATAAAGCCAACACCACACCAGCAAAAATAAGCATTTAACACTCCTTAACTTTACATAGAATCTAGCTAGATTCTAGCATATTACGAGCTATCTTGCTGCACTAGTGTATCCTTACTTGCTAGCACAGCTCCAAATAGCACAAACAAATAAGTCGTATTCCACCGCCACAGCAAGCAGTCAAAAATCATCGCCACACTAAGTGCCACGATAAACACCACCCCACCGACAAACACAATCCCATAGCTATTGCGCGCTAAAGCTTGGCTAAAGGAGAGCGCACCACTAGAGCTAGAATCTAGCCTAGATTCTATCGTGCGTAAAACAGGGCGCAATTTGTGGAAAAACACCATATAGCAAAAGCCCCCGATCGCCACAAGCCCCAAGATAGAGAGCTCAAAAGCAAGTGATAAAAGCTGATTGTGCGGGTGTGGGTAGCCAGCTGGGCGATCAAGGAGAGAGAGCACATAGCTATGGTGCAAGGAATCTCTAGGGAAAATCTGCTCCAAATTATCCACATAAGCCAAAAAGCCAAAGCCATTAGGGCGCAAAGGGTTCTGCCAGATGGCTTGCAAGGCAGATTTACCCATCGATAGGCGTGCTAATGAGCTATGCTCCCACGAGAAGCTCTCATCTTTGGGGAAAGAGAAGCGCGAGCAAAGCAGCCAGCCATAGTGCCTAGATGCGCGCAAATACGCTCCTTTAATCGTAAAGTCCGCGCTAGATTCTAGCGTGCTAAACTCCTTGATAAGCGCAGGGATAGTAGAATACTTGGTAAAAAAGAGAGAGTTATGATTATAAGCGTGGAATGCAAGGGGCTTAGTAAAGTCAAAGGCGTTGTTGTAGAAAATCACTTCTGGCGTGCAGGCTTTGTCAAATCGCCCCATAAGCGCAGGCTCAAAGCTAAGGACATAGGAGAGATGATTTGCCATTTTGTGGAAGTTATACCGCTCATTCCACTGCGCGCTAGCTACATACACCACCGCTACAAAGGCTAGAGCCAGCCCTCCCACAAACGCTAGAATCCACCTTTTATACGCAAACCTAAACAACAAAAACGGCAGCAAAAGAGCCACAAACAACGCCACAAAGACAAGCCGAGAATTATTCGCCAAAATCGCAAGCAAAGCTATGACAAATAGCCCCGCACTATACAAGCGAGCCTTACCACGAGTGAGCCAAAGCATAGCGATGGAGAGCGCAGCAGCAAAGAGCAAAATAAAGCTATACACCAGAGCTTGATCGTTTTTAAACCCCGTAGCACGCGTATTGACAGAAATATCACCATTAGCATAGTCAATGCCAAAATCCACAATCGTAGCCACAGGCTGGATAAACACCACCACAAGCAGCAGCATAAAAAAGATAGCAAACCCCCTAGAATCTAAACGCCTAAGCACAAGATAGCTAATGAGCATAAATAGCCCATCAAATGCCAGCCTACGCACATTCTGCAAGGTTTCATAGCTATTTGCGCTATATAGGCTTGAGAGTGCGCCAAGTGCTAGCACTATGGCAAAAAATCCTATAAGGGGGGGGGCTATGGCTTTTACGCGCGCGAAATCGCGCCAAAACACAAGCGCAAACACCCCGCTTGCCACATACAAAAGATTGATAGGAGTTGATGGCTTAATATAAATCACACTGCCAGAGAGCGGCAGTAGGGCTAGGGCGATGAGTATCAGCCCCACACAAAGCAGCAGGCAATACTCACGCCACTTTTGTCTATATGCCATAGATTATCCCACGATGACAAAGGCAGAAATGGGATAGTGCTTCCCTAATCGCTTTAGCTCGATATATGCGCGCAGCCCTGTCATTTCACCTTTGTCAAAGCTCTTCATCTTTCGCTCAAGCTCGCTTACCATCTCTAGCTCAACTAGCACAAACAAATACGCCACTTGCGCGCTCTCATCATTATCTGCTAGATTCTCAAAATACTTAAGCCACTCATCAGGCGCGCAGAGGCTTTGCATAGCCTTTGCCAAAGCAAGATACTCGCCCCCGCTAAAGCCCGCTTGCTTGCAAAGCTCGGAGATTTGCGCGGATTCTAGAGAGATGTCAAGCTCCTTGCACAAAAGCAAAGCCCGCTGCAAAGAGCTAGAATCTAGGCAGTTGTAAGCATTGGCATTGAGAGCCTTTTGTAAATCTTTGGCATTTTTAGACTCACAAATAAGCCCAAAGGCATAGGCGCGCACTTCATCACTCTTGCTTGTATCGCTAAAAATTTCTAGCGCGTTTTTGTTGCTTTTTAGGGCGTAGTTTTTGGTATTTTGCAGGGTGAAAGGATTATCTTTGGCTAGGTGGTATTTGCGCATATCTTCTAGCGACCCTTGTGCGATAGCGTGGTAGAGAGAAAAAAGCTTATCAATCTTGGCATTACCAGAGTCTTGCGAGCCAAGAGCTGGCACAAGGTGGAATCTAGCAATCGCAGCGGAGAGCTGCTTGTTAGCAGTATGGTGCAGTGAGGCTGGCGTGTAGGGAGAATGTGTGGATTCTAGTGGATTTAGCTGGCTTAGGGAGAGAGCGTTAGCTTGGGTGCAGATTTGATCAATTAGGAGAGAGAAGTCCTTTTGCGCGCGCTTTTGGCTAATAAATGTATGCAGGTTTTTATAAAACAGCAGCATACTTGTGCAGATGAAAAACACCCCCACAGGCACGCACACCCAAAACGCAGTTGTAAGAGCTAGTCCCGTATCTAGCTCATATCGCTGCACACATAGCCCAAATGTAGTGGCAAACACCGCGATAAAAAATATCAACGAAAAAAGCGCGTAGCCTGTAAAATTCATCATATCTCCTTACAATAATTACGACTTGGGCTGATTTTTCTCATACAGCTCTCTACAAGTGATGCAGTAGCGCGCGTGTGGCTTGATTGTAAGCCGCTCTTTGCTAATCATTTCATCACACATTTCACAGATTCCATAGGTATTATCAGTGATTTTTTGTAGCGATGCTTCAATCTCGGCAAGCTCTATGGTGTATTTCTCAATGATTAGAGAATCTAGCTTGCCTTGTATCTCTGCTGAAATCAAATCGCTATCATCAGTCAAGCTGCTTGCGTGCAAATCTTTGATATTTGTGTTCCCCAGAGCTAGAATCTCTAAGAGATCAAGCCTGCGCGCAAGCAAAATCGCTTCAAACTCCTGCATATCGATGGTATTTTCCACACACGCTCCTTGTGATGTAGTCATTTGTGGTAGGGGTGGTTTGCCAGCAGGCTACACGCGCGGTAAATCTGCTCTAGCACAATCACCCCTACGATTGTATGGCTAAAAGTCAGCGGGCTTAGGCTAATGGGCGTAGTCCTATCAAGAAACGCCTGCTCAAAGCCAAATGCCCCACCGATGAAAAATGCCAGCCGCGTTTGATTGGCAAAAAGCTTGGCAAAGCCCTGAGAGTCTAGGCTAGCACCTTGTGGGTGGAGCGCGATATTTGCCTGCTTGCTTGGCAGCAGTAGCGGAAGCAGAGCCTTGGTGTAGGACTCTTGCGCGCATTTGGGGCTTTGCTTTTGGGCTTTGGCTACTGCACTTGGGAAAATATACTGCATTATGATCTCCACACCAAAGCTTCTGCAAAGCTTGTGATAGTGCTCTTCTAGCTTTGTCTGGGATAGTGGCTTAGATATGGTGTAGAGCTGGATTTTCATAGCTGAATGGATTGAGATAAAGACTTAAATCACTCAAAGTCTTGCGTAAATCGCCCCTTGATACGACCATATCAATAAGCCCGTGCTCTAAGAGAAACTCTGCGGTTTGAAAGCCCTCTGGGAGATCTGCGCCAATTGTTTGCTTAATCACCCTAGCCCCGGCAAACCCTATCATAGCACCCGGCTCTGCGATAATCACATCGCCTAAGAACGCAAAGCTCGCGCTCACCCCGCCAAAGGTAGGATCTGTAAGCACAGAGAAAAACGGCAGAGAATGCTCGCTTAAGCGATTAAGCGCGGCAGAAGTCTTTGCCATTTGCATAAGGGAGTAGGTGGATTCTTGCATTCTAGCTCCGCCGCTTGTAGAGACGATGACTAGGGATTGGTGCTTCATCACTGCGCGATCAATAGCGCGCACGATTTTCTCCCCCTCCACCGAGCCTAGACTCCCGCCCATAAACGCAAAGTCAAAGAACACAATCTGCATAGGCACACCTAGAATCCGCCCTTCCCCGGCGATCACCGAGCTTGGGCGACCTGTTTTTTGCTCATATTTTTTCACGCGCTGCTTATAGCTCTCTTTATCCACGAAGTTAAGCGGATCCACAGGAGCTAGGGATTTGTCATACTCGATGAAGCTTTCACTATCGCAAAGGATTTGGATTCTATCGCTTGCAGAAATGCGGAAGTGGTAGTTGCATTTTGGACAAACTTGCCCAAGTGCTGCTACTTCTTTGTAATACATAAGCGCACCACATTTGCTACACTTGACCCAATGGCTTGAAGTGTCTTTGGCACTTCTTGCTTCATCGCGCTTGATGTTTTTCAAAAACTCCATAAATCCCATCGCCTATGCTCCTTACAATCTTGCTTAAATCTGCTTAATATGGTGCTTGGAAAGTATTCTCTCAATCATACCAAAAACTTGCTTATTTTGGCTTACAAGCAAAAAGTCCGCGCCCCTAGCGATGTGCAAATTACGGCAGAGAAAAAGCCCTGCTAGTGCGTCATACTTGCGTATCGCGCCACAAAAAAGGAAGAAATTATGCTCTAAAGCATAGGCTAAAGAGAGTGCGCTAGCCCCCAAAGAGCGGAATTTAAGCTTATGCACATAAAGCTCTCTAGCAATATCTGGGTAGGAATAAGCCTTTTCAAAGACTCCGCATTTTGCACGCGTGGGGGCTAGAGAGACTTGCTCTTGGGTAAAAATGTGGATTCTAGTCGCATTTGGCGTGTGGCGATTGCCATAGATGATGTGCGCGCTGCAGTAGTTGATCACCGCGGCTTCTAGCACTGCCCCTGTGCCATCACAGAGAGCTAGGCTCGCGCCATAGTAGGGGATATTGGAGAGGTAGTTGTCGCTGCCATCGAGAGGGTCAAGCACGATTATGGGTTTGTTAGCTTTGGGCGTTGGCTTTTCTAAAGAAGCTACGCTTTGATAAGTGGCGTTTTTGTCGTCATTGCGAGCGGCTTGGTGCGCGTGGCAATCTATTTGCGTGGATTTGTGGATCGCCACGACTTGCTGGTGCAAGTCTCGCGATGACAGAGTTTGGGCTTTATCGCTAAAATCCTTGTTATTCTGCAACCCAGCTGCGATAAACCCACTCTCCTCTGAATCAATATGCCCAATATGCGATAAATGCTTGGTAAAAATCTCTTCACACAGCAGATCCGCGCCTATGCTTATATCTCCGCCAGCTCCTTTTGCGCCCGCTTGCAGCAAATGCTCTTCACGCATAGCAAGCAGGGGGATAATCTCTCTAGCTGCTTGCAAAACCGCACATAGAAACTCGCTCATATCACTCCTTTGGCTTTGGTGGTGTATCTAGGGTGAAATAACAACAGCATTGTAGCGCAAGCAAGCTTCCTTGAGTAAAGCCAACACGCAAAGCAAGTGGATTTGTAGAAGCAGATTCTAGCGGATAATCTTGCCAAAGCTTAGGATATAGAGCGTTATTTTTGCCAGCGACTCTATGCGAAACCACACAAAAAGCGAAGCCCACATATTGCTAATGTAGCCCCCTGCCTGCGCCCTTTTGCACAGCACCAAATAGCGCAGCACTCTATCAAACTTATCATAAAACTTACAAGACTCATAAGCTCCAAGCTCTCTAGCACAAAACGCCAGAGCTTGCGCCACTCTGCCATACGCTCTAATGTCTTCTAGGGCTTTTGCCCTACTTTGCGCCCTATCTTTGCAAGAGCTAGTAGAGGAGCTGGCATTGGCGCAGTAGGTATAAAGCTTCTCTGGCAGTGTGGCAGCAGTGTGGCTTAAATGCAAAAGGACAAAGGCTTTTAGCACATCTTCTGCAAGCGTGATAGGACCTGCCACACGCGATATAATACTATCAGCCTTGGCGATTAGCTCGCGCTTATAGAGCTTGTTCCACAAATATGGGCTAAACTTACTGCGCGCGGGGAAAATCAGCTTGCTAAGAGCAGAGCCTGTATAGATTCTACTGCCTTTAGGCTGATACACATAGCGATAAAAGCCCCTGCACTCACTGCCAAACACCACCATATCCGCCTTTGACTCTCGCGCGCGCTCATAGCAAAGCTCGCACAAATTGGGCTTGATATAATCATCGCTATCCACATACAAGATATACTCTCCTCTAGCCATAGTTGCGCCTGCACAGCGCGTGTGGAGCAAGCCTAGATTCTTTAAGTTGCGCAAAATATGGATTCTAGGGTCGCGCGCGGCAAACTCTTGGGCGATACTCATAGCTCCATCACTCCCGCAATCATCAACGATGATGATCTCAATATCTCGCAAGCTTTGGCTAATGAGTGAGTCTAAACAGCGTGTGATGTAGGGTTGGGTATTAAAAACAGGGACAACAATAGAAACTTTTACTTGTGGCGATGGCTTTGGGCTTGGAGGCGTCGCACTTGAGCGATAAATCGTGGATTCTACGGCGCGGGCTTGCTCATTATCGCCTAGATAAATCCCTGCGCCCGCACCTTGAAAACCCCGATTTCTCATCTCAACTGCTTCCGCCTGCAGCTTGCTTAGATTTTTGGCGTTTTGGGTAAAAATCTTAGAATCGCTTTGGCTTTTACTAGAATCCGCTTTTTTAAAGCTGGATTCTACTTTTTGAGCGGTATGGCTAGATTCTAGCTTTGTTTGGGATAAAGTCCTTTCAAGGGGGGACGGGGGGGCTTGAATTGCGAAGTCGCCCACCTTATCCCCCCTTTGACC
>OWHX01000249.1_pt1 | contig 32554 bp, 29 predicted proteins | sample 1732801 | NCBI WGS metagenome assembly OWHX01 (sample SAMN05065755, study PRJEB22554) | human gut metagenome | biome: ENVO:2100002; feature: ENVO:00000062; material: ENVO:00002003 | host: Homo sapiens | place: USA
TGAATTTAAACTTTTTAGAATGAAAGATTATAAAAATTACAAGCCAAATACGCATAAAATCTTTAAAGAAAAGCTGGATTCTCTTATTGATGATTATTTATCTTTTTATCAACATAAAATAAAAAATATTACGCATAATATTACAAACTCAAGCTTTACAAATACCACTGAAAAGTTTGACACCATTCTCACTAGCCCACCTTATGGCGACTCTAAAACAACAGTAGCTTATGGACAATTTAGCACTTTTATCAATGAATATATGGGCTTTCAAAATGCAAGGAAACTTGACTCACAGCTTTTAGGCGGTAAAAAATCAAAAGAACTTTATAATAAGGGAGTAATGCAGGAGTATATACAAGAAATTGCTAAAATTGATCGCAAAAGAGCTTTAGAAGTTTCAAGTTTTTATGTGGATTTGGAACAAAGTATTGTGAATTTAATAAACGCCTTAAATATCGGTGCTAAAGTCTTTTTTGTAGTGGGTAATCGTCAGGTTAAAAAGATGCAACTCCCAACCGATCGGTTCATTGCTGAAGTTTTTTGTAAGAACGGCTTTAAGCATTTAATTACTATAAAACGCAAGATTTCTAATAAAGCTATGCCACTTAAAAACTCTCCCACAAATAAAGCTGGAATCCTATCTAGCACGATGAATGAAGAATGGATAGTAGTGTGTGAGAAAACTTAGCGGTTCTATAACTTTGCAAAATTTATGTGATAAGCTAAATGAAATAGATTGGCAGGAGCTTGGATTTGTGTGTGATGGGCGATTTCTCTTCTCACAAAGAAGCTTAGAAAATGCGATGTTAGATTCTAGCTTCCATCGTTAATCTATCGCATCACACTCTACCAACATCTCCCCTTGTGCGTTGTAAAAATAATCCGTGCCTATGGCGTCTTCATAGATTCTATGCTCTATCTTTACCCCATTTTCAAGCACAAACTCCACCACCCCGCCAATACTCGCACTCCCGGGCGTAGCACTTTGGACTGCTAAGACACTGCCCTTTGGCAAATGCTCTTTATACAATATCTCACGCCCATTTATCCTAAAGTCCCAATACCCTTTGCCATTGGGGAACCAATCATCAACGCTCACCTTATCATCTTTATGCCCTATCACACGCACATCTTTTACAGGCACTTCAAAAGCTAAAATCTCGCTCTCATTCCCCCACGATACCGCCCTAACAAATATGACTTGCGGATATAAACTTTTAAGCTTATTCAACATAGATTCCACTTTATCCGTGTCAAACCACTCCTTGCTTACACGCACCACAAAGGCTTTTTGCTCTATCTGCTCTTGGGTAAGGCACTCTTGCTTAGATTCCGCACCTCTAGCTTCCACTGCTACTATCGCCCAAAACACACATAGCACAATCACAGCAAATCGCATAAAACCCCTTACATTCAAGCCTTATGAGCGGCTTCCTTGCGGCTTTTGGCGGCTCTTGCGCTCATACCAAAGCCACTGCACAAGCAAAGCCCCCACACCAATATCAATGCACACATCTGCAAAGTTAAAGATCGCAAACTCAAACCAATAATGCCAATACACATAATCCACCACCTTGCCATATACAAAGCGATCAATGACATTTGCAATCCCACCCCCTAGGATAAAACTAAAGCCCAGCCAATACTGCCTAAACGCCCCCCCTGCCAATGCCAAATACAAGCCCAGCCCCGCTAGTAGCGCGATTTGTATCCACTTAAGCCACCCTTGCAAAAATGCAAACATCGAAAACGCCACGCCATCATTATAAACAAGCACGATAGAAATCGCCCTGCTCTCCCAGCGAAATCCTTCTAACACCTGCAGCTTTAGCCACTGATCCAGCACGATCACTCCCACGACAATGCCAAAAAACAGCCCCGCACGAAGTCTCATACACTACGCCTACACAAGCTTTGAGCGCAAAAAGCCCTCTAACTCTTTTGCCGCAGATTCTATCGCTTCACTCTCCTTACCCTCTACCAAAATACGCAGGATATGCTCCGTGCCAGAGTAGCGGATAAGCGTGCGCATACCTGATTTTTCTATCTGCTTGCATAGCTCGCTAAAGCCTGCGATAGATTCTAGGGGCGTTTTTTCAAGCACTTTGAGATTGATAAGCTTTTGCGGATAGAGTGTGAAAGGATTTAGAGCTTGATGGCTTGAAGTTTTCTTGCGCAGCACTAGTGCCATCACCGCAATCGCGCTCATCAGCCCATCGCCCGTGGTGGAGTAATCGCTGAAGATAATATGCCCGCTTTGCTCGCCGCCAAAATTGCTGCCATACTTTTTCATCGCATCAAAGACATATTTATCCCCCACATCACACCGCTGCAAGCTTATATTATGCCCAGCCAAAAACTCTTCTAGTGCGAGATTGCTCATTTGCGTGGCGATAATGGTGCTAGATTCTAGCTCGCCAATGGAGCGCATATACTCCCCAAGCGCACCTAGCAAAACATCGCCGTGAATGATCTTGCCCATATTATCAACCACCACTAGTCTATCGGCATCGCCATCGAGTGCGAAGCCAATATCTGCGCGGTATTTGAGCACTTCATTTGCTAGATCTTGGGGGTGCATAGCTCCGCATTGCTCATTGATATTAAAGCCATTTGGCGTATTATTGATGACGACCACATCAGCCCCTAGCTCGCTGAAAATTGTAGGCGCGACCTTATAAGCCGCTCCATTTGCGCAGTCAAGCACAATACGCAAGCCCTGCAAACTTAGCTCCTTAGGGAAAGAGTTTTTAATATGCACAATATAGCGTCCCACCACATCATCAATACGCTTTGAGCTACCGATCTCCTGCCCTACTTTGTGGCTCTGATCTAGTAGCCGCTTATCGTGGTAGATCCTCTCTATCTGTGCTTCAGCCTTTCCATCAAGCTTATTACCAAAACGATCGAAAAACTTTATCCCATTATCATCAAATGGATTATGACTCGCGCTAATCATAATCCCAGCATCACAGCGCATATCTGCGGTGAGAAAGGCTATGGCAGGGGTGGGCATAGGACCTACTTGTATGACATCATAGCCCACGGAAGTAAGCGCGCTTACTAGGGCATTTTCTATCATATAGCCACTGCGGCGCGTGTCTTTGCCAAGTAAGATTTTATTACTTGAGCGAATGCTTTTCTGCCTAGCAAACTCACGGAAATACAGCCCAGCAGCAATGCCTAGCTCAATACAAAATGCCGGCGTGATAAATGACCCAGCCTTGCCTCGCACACCATCAGTGCCAAAGATTTTGGCTAGATTTTGGGATTTTGTTGATAAAGTTTTTTTACTCATTTAGCACTGCTCCTACTTCACTTGCCTATGGGGATTAAACTGCTTTTAAATAAAAACTAGGCACAATAATGCCCTAAAATTTTTTACAAAAGGATTAAGCCAATGGCAAACCATAAGTCCGCAGAGAAGAGAATCCGCCAAACCATAAAACGCACCGAGCGCAATCGCTACTATCGCACAAGAATCAAAAATATCATTAAAGCAGTGCGCGAAAGTGTAGCAAATAACGACCTGCCAAAGGCGCAAGAAGCTTTCAAAATCGCCAATAAAGAGCTACATAAATTTGTCAGCAAAGGCATTGTGAAGAAAAACGCCGCCGCGCGCAAAGTTAGCCGCCTTAATGCTGCTGTAAAAAAGCTTGCCCAATCTGCCTAACCTCCTAGCTTCTAGCTAGGCTTTCAGGGAATATAATCGTATGCTTAGTGACACACTGCGCCCCATTATCGCGCGTTATGATGAGATAAGCGATCTGCTCTCTCGCCCAGAAATAGTAGCAGATGTCAAGCAGCTAACAGCCCTTAGCAAGGAGCAAAGCCAAATCCAAGAAATCACGCAGCAAGCTAGAATCTATCTCGCCACCCTAGAATCCATACAAGAAAACAAGCTACTTTTAGAAGACAAGGAGCTAAGCGAGCTTGCTAAAGAAGAGCTAAAGACCCTAGAATCCACAAAAACCGAGCTAGAAGAAACCTTGCGGGTGCTACTAATCCCAAAAGACCCAAATGATGATAAAAATATCTACCTAGAGTTGCGCGCGGGCACGGGCGGCGATGAGGCTGGGATTTTTGTAGGAGACTTGTTTCGCGCATATTGTCGCTATGCAGATACAAAAGGCTGGAAAGTTGAGATTATAAGCTCAAGTGAGAATGATGTAGGCGGATATAAGGAAATTATCGCACTCATCAAAGGCTCTGGCGTTTTCTCTAAGCTTAAGTTTGAAGGCGGCACACATCGTGTCCAGCGTGTCCCTCAAACTGAATCCCAAGGTAGAATCCACACTTCTGCTATCACCGTGGCGATTATGCCAGAGGTCGATGATGTAGAGATCACCATTAGCCCAAATGACTTGCGTATAGAAGTCTTCCGCGCAGGAGGGCACGGCGGACAATGTGTCAATACCACGGATTCTGCGGTGCGTATCACGCATATCCCCACAGGCATTAGCGTCTCTATGCAAGATGAGAAATCCCAGCACAAGAACAAAGACAAAGCAATGAAGATTCTAAAAGCTAGAATCTATGAAGCCCAGATTGCCGAGCAAATGGCGCAAAACTCCCAAGCCCGCAAGGACCAAGTAGGAAGTGGAGATAGGAGCGAGCGCATACGCACTTACAACTACCCGCAAAATCGCTTAACAGATCATCGTATCAACACCACACTATACAGCCTAGAAGAAATAATGCTCTCAGGCAATTTAGATTCTATCATCGACCCTTTGATCGCCCACGCGCAATCGCTTGCCCTAAGCGCGCAAGAGTGATAGCACAAGATGTGCATATAAAGAAAGCTTGCGAAACATACCTAGAATCTAGTAGATTCTAGCTCCCCTGCCACTGAATCTAACCGCGCCAAAATCCACAAATCTAGAATCTAAAATGAAATATTTCCACCCACGCGCACATTAAGATAGCGCGGGAAGCGGTAGCCCTGCGCCTCTCCTAGCTCTGTGCCAGCCTGCACTGCTATATCCAAAAACCCTAAGATATTTACCCCACCTGTGATAATGAGCCCATCATCTTGGCGCAGGTCCTTCATAAGCCCAGCACGCAAATCAATGGCTTTAATGTCAAATTTCACTCCGCCACCAATCATCTGGCTAAATGGGCGATTGAAGCTATCGCTTAGCATTTCGTTTTTCCACAAATCCACATCAAAGGCAAATACGAAATTGTTTTGATTATATGCAAATCCAGCGCGGTATTGGGGCTTTATCTCCACTTCTCCTGTGCTGTATTGGAAGCGGGGGGTATTGACATTTTTTGCCACGATACCAAAGGTCAAGTAGCGGAAATTAGGCAAATCTATCTCTAGCATAGTCCCTACATCTACCGCCACAGCGGTCTTGGTCTCAAAATTCTTCCCCGCTAGAAAATTCTTCCCCTCTGTGGCAAAATCTGTTTTGGTTGAGAGCGCGATATTGCTAATGGTATTGCTAGCACTCATCAAGCGCGCAGACACCCCTAGATTCCAATTGACATTACTAAAGTAAAAAGTGTGCGCATAGCCTATGGGTATCTCTGTGATCCAAAACCCCCTTGTTAAGACAGAGTGCGCATTGCCCTGCTGCAAGGCATACTCAAGCGAATGCTGCTTATAGTCATCTTCTGTTGTTTGCGTGTAGGAGAAGTTACCATCTTTTGCATCAATTTTGTAATAATCTTTCCCTGAAGCAATGATCAGTGCTGTGCGGTTAGGATCGATTTTCGCTGAAGTCGCGCCATAAAACGATGAGAAAAGTCCCACGCCAAATGTCCCCAAAGTCCCACGCAAAAATGCTGGGGCAAACTGCAAAGCCACGCCATTTTGGCTAGTGAAGTTTAGGGCATTTTCTTCTAGTGCGCTCTTAAGATTGGCAAAATCTTTAATCGCTTGATCAAGTCCTAGATTCCCGCCAAAGTTAATGTCAATATTTGTGATATTGCCATTAGAATCCACTTGCAGATTCCCAAAATCCACACTTCCAGCAAGAGAGTCTAAAAGCTCTTTTTGCTCTTGTGAGAGTGCTTGTGAAGAGTTTGCTTCTTGCTTGATATTTTGGACAAGCTGCCCCCATTGGCTTGGGTCTGGGTTTTGCTGCTGGAAGGCTTCAAGCTTTTGCTCTAGGCTCTGCCCTGCACTACCGCCGCCTAATGTTTTATCAAGCGCAGAGTCTAGCACACTCTCAAATGCCCCGGTATTCACCCCGCCAGTGCCACCACCCACAGCACTGCCAATGAGAGAGGCAAACTTCTCCGCGCTAACAGCGAAATTTTCAAGGTTGATATTAGCGATTTTATCAAGATTCTTCTCTCTCACACCAATCCCTAGAGAGTAGCCAAAGCGCACGCTATTTTCCGCACTCAAAAGTGCTGGGTTATAATACAGCGCAAAAGGGGAGTTTTTCAGCGCGACCCCTGCCCCACCCATACCAGCAGAGACATTGCCCATCACGCCAAACTCTAGCCCAAAGCTCGCTGAAGCAGCAAATGCCCAAAGAGCTAGCCTATGTGGATAAATGCGCATAGTAGCCTACTTTGCTACAAGCACCGGGATAGGAGATGAGCTTACAAAGCTATTTTGATGTGAGCTAAAGATCCTATGCAGCATAGAAGACTCACTAGCCCCAATCACAAGCAAGTCATAGCCATCAGCGATCTCTAGCACCACATCAATTGGATTCCCTGTGCGCAAAATCTTCTTACACGCTATCCCTTCTGTCTTAAATGTCTGCTCAAACTCATCTAAAATCTCATTGCTCTTTTCGTTCTCAATGCTCTCAATCATTCCATAATCCACAATCCCACTCTCCGCATACACGAGCACTTCTGGAGTTACATGCAAGAGTGTTAGCTCTACTTCTTGGCGTTGCCCAAAGAGCCTAATAATCGTCTTTATCGCCGCACGGCACTCTTCTGTATCACTCACACCAAATAACAATTTCGCCATAAACACTCCTTGAGTAAAATGATCTATTGTAGCAAAGTCTCGCTAATCCCTGTAAAACCGCCCAAGCACTCACTTTTTCTGCAAAATCTCATCAATTACACAAAGCTGGTATTGCAGAAATCGCACCACCAAGTCAAGCTTGTTTTGCGTATCTTGTAGCTCGGGCATTTTTAGCCCTTCAAACAGCACAAGAAGCTTTTCCCTAAGATTTTCTAAATAGACAATACTATCTTGCCCTAGCCCAAACTCCTGCGCATTAGGGGGGATAATCTTGCCATTTTTAACGGGGCTAGATTCTATGCTTGTCTTTGGCAAAGTGGGCTTAGACTTACTTGGCTCACTAGCTTGCCTGCTAGAATCTACGCAAGATTCCACCTGCTGCAAGCTAGAATCTAACTTACTAGATTCTATGTTTTCATCTGCTTTATTTGGATCTTTTGCCACCTCATCAAGGGTTTGTAAGATCAAGTCCTTTAGCTCCATATTTTCTCCCATACTTATCCCCTTAGCCTAAAAGCCACTGCTCAAGCTTTTGATAATCGCTCTGTGTTGTTGCATTAACAAATAGCGCGAGCTTATCTTCATTAACACCACTAAACTTATGCTTTTTGGTTTTTAAGCGTATAAGCGCGCTCTTAGCTTCTGCATTGTTTGGATCTCTTTTTATCATTTCTTCATAAATCACTATTGCTTCTTCGGTATGCCCTTGCATTTCATAAATACTAGCAAGTGTGCTGGTGTTAATTGCCATTCTATTCTCCTGCCACTGCTTGGGCGATGAGATCGCCCATCTCCTGTGTGCTGCAAAGCTTCTTGCACCCAAATTGTGCAATATCTTTCGTGCGTGCGCCACTCCGCAGCACTGCCCCTACAGCACTGCGCACCACCCTAGCCGCTTCTACCTGCCCTAACGACATCTCAAGCAGCATTGCTGCACTAAGGATAGCAGCGATTGGATTAGCAATGCCCTGCCCTGCTATATCAGGGGCAGAGCCGTGTATAGGCTCATAGAGTGCGTATCGCTCGCCCACACTCGCACTTGGAAGCAAGCCGATAGAGCCTGTGATTTGGCTTGCTTCATCACTTAAAATATCGCCAAAGAGATTGCTAGTAAGTATCACATCAAACTGCCTAGGATCGCGGATAAGCTGCATACTTGCATTATCGACATATTGATGACTTAGGGCAACTTGTGGATACTCCTTTGCCACTCTCTCTACCACCTCACGCCATAGCTCGCTTACTTCAAGCACATTAGCCTTATCCACAGAGCAGAGCCTTTTAGAGCGCGATAGTGCTAGGGCAAATGCCTTGTGGGCGATTTGCTCAATTTCTTGCACGCTATATGCCATTGTATTGTAAGCACGCTCCTTTTCCTTCGCCCTTGGTGTGCCAAAGTAAATCCCAGATATAAGCTCGCGCACGATCAAAATATCCACACCTTTAATAATCTCCGGCTTTAGCGCGCTAGCATCAAGCAGCTCATCAAACACAATCGCTGGGCGCAAGTTTGCAAAGACCCCAAGCTCCTTACGCAAGCGCAAAAGCCCAGATTCTGGGCGTTTATCTTTGGGGAGATTCTCCCACTTCTGCCCGCCAATGGCACCAAAGAGCACCGCCTTCGCGCTCAATACCCCCTGCAAGCTCTCTTTGGGCAAAGGATCGCCATAATTATCATACGCGCACCCGCCCATCATATATTCGCTAAACTCACAAGCAATCCCAAACTTCTCACACACCACGCGCAAGACTTTTAATGCTTCATTGACGACTTCTACGCCTATCCCATCGCCTTTAATAACCGCTATGGATTCTGCCATTTTTACTCCTTGCTCTCGCTTATCACAAGGCTTATAGCTGCTTTTTAGCGTATTCAATAAGCCCGCCACTTTGCAGCAGCTCTAGCATAAACTCTGGGATAGGCTTAAAGTGATAAGTGTGGCTGGTTGTTTGATTGATGATTTCCCCTTTGGTTACATCTACTGCTAGCTTATCGCCCTCGCTAATGTCTCCCACTTCATCGCACTCCAAAATGAGTAGCCCCATATTAAAAGCATTTCGATAAAAAATCCTAGCAAAGCTAGGAGCGATCACACAGGCGATCCCAGCCGCCTTTAGCGCAAGCGGTGCGTGCTCCCTGCTGCTCCCACAGCCGAAATTCTCATCTGCTACAATAATATCCCCATCTGCCACAATATCAGCAAATCCAGCGTGCGCATCTTCCATAATATGACGCGCGAGAACGCGCTCATCGCTAGTGTTGAGATAACGCGCAGCGATAATCACATCTGTATCGATATTTGCCCCAAATCTCCAAACCTTACCTGTAAATCTCTCTTGTGTCATAGCTCGCCCTTTCTTCTTATATCGCACTATATCGCACCGCAACTACAGCGATAGCCAGCCCACCATCGTGGCTTATACTTAGTGCCAAAGATTCTACCCCAAGCTCCGCACATCTACTAGAATCTAGCGCGATAAGTGGGGCATTTGCTTGTGTGTAAGAAATACGCATATCTAAAAATTTCAGCCTATCGCCGATACCCACGCCAAGAGCCTTAGCGCACGCTTCCTTAGCCGCCCAGAATCCTGCGATACTCTTAGGCGCATACGCCTTGCGCGCTAAAAGCTCTCGCTCACTTTGACACAAAAACCGCGCCAAAAACCGCTCGCCATAGCGATCAAAAGCCCGTTTAATTCGGGATATGACAACAAGATCAACCCCTATCATAGACTAGCTAGCCCTGCTGGATAAAGGCATTCGTGCGGAATACGTGCGTTACTTGCCCATCGACTAAAAATTCATTGATTCTATTTCTAGCCTCTTCAAGGGCGCGATTCATTCCTTTAGAAGTTTTTAGCTCTTCTGGTGTTTTGGTAGAAAACACATCAATAAATGTATCTTTGATAATATCTAGCTTGCGCTCGGCTTCTACTTGCAGCTTATCACTACTAAGTCCAACGGATAGCTGGATAGACAAGTATGCATCGCGCCCTTGTGTGGAGAGATTGATAATGAGCGGATCACCCTTAGCAGTAATGGGCAAAATCGGTCCTACATTCATCAGTGCCACATCAGTGCCCACCGATCCAGCTGGCTTTTTCGCGCCTTGCTTTTGCTCTTGCTTCACGGGTGCTTGCGCTTCTTCCTCTTCTTCGCCGCCACCACTCATTAGCATAATCACCACAACACCTACGATAATTAGGACAAGCACCGCCCCAATTATCACAAATAGCATTGTTTTGCTACCGCCCTTTTCCTGCTCCTGTGCTTCTTGCTCTTCTGCCATTTATACTCCTTGTGTGAAATAAGTTAGCGTGCTTTTGCCAAATCGCTTGCTTTTGCTTTTGCTAAAATCGCCAATCACATCGGCAAATTTATACTCACTACTATGCTCGATGATGATGTGCCTGAGATTTGGGCTAGCGATAGAGTCGATAAGACTAGCACATTTTTCATAAATATCGGCATAATTTTGGCGGATACAAAAGGGCGGATCAAGGTATAAAATACTAGGCAGCTTGCAAATGCGCAAAATCTCCCCCAAGCTTACAAAGCTATCACCACGCACGATATAAGCGCAAGGGCTTTGTGTGCTTTCTCTATGATGGGCTGCCATAGATTCTAAGATTGTGATTGATAGAAGGCTGAGATTTTTCTGCAAGGCTTCAAGTGCCTTTGTCTCACACTCACAAAAGATCGCCACACTAGCCCCCCTACTAAGTGCTTCTATCCCCATACTGCCACTTCCTGCAAAAGCTTCAATAAAACAAGTCCCATACATCTCCCCTGCAAGACTATTGAAGCACGATTCTTTAACGATAGACTTTGTCGGGCGGGTGAAAGAGCTAGAATCTAGCTTAGATTCTGGGACAAAAAGCTTAAGCCCGCGCCATTTGCCTCCGCACACGCGCAGGAGTTTTAGGGATTTAGCCTGTGGGTGAGGTCGCACCGCACTTGGTTGTGGCTTTGCTTGCTTCTTAGCGTGCATTGTAGCCGCCATCTCGCAAGATTGCGTAGAGCTTTTGGCGGAAGTCCTCTAGTGTTTGCGTAAAGAGCTGGTCAATTTGCATAAATACACGAGAGTCTTTAGGAGGCAAAATAGGCAGAGACTCCGCGCAATAAGTCGCATAAAATACCTTGCAGTTTGCCAGCAAGCTCTCTTGTGTAAAAGGGGTTTTGATATGCGCATTTGCCGTGCCGACCAAGCATACAGGCTTCATATCACAGCTTTGATAATCTGAGATGACAAAATCACACTCCTCAATGGGAGCAAGATAATCTTTGAGATAAATTTCAAGGCTCTTTTGCAGCAATTCTGATGCACATACCACAGCGATTTTCACACACACTCCTAAAACTTGTTTTGCCGATTATAGAAAACTTTGGGTAAAAGATTGATTAAGCACATTTAGCAGCATTTAAGTGCAAGGGCATTATAATTTGTGCGCTCCTTTTTAGACCTATGCAAGGACATCTCTAGGCAACGCTTCAGGGTGGGAACACAGCAGAGCACTTAGATTTGGCTTGTGCCGTAGGGATCTGGGAAGGGGTAAATCTACCTCCACACTTAATCCCTAGAATCTAATTTATAAATATCCTAGATCTAAATCTACTTAGCCACTTGTGCCACATAGAATCTACTCTCCCCTTGCTGCTTAATAGTAACAAGCCCCTGACTAACTAGCTCTTGTAAATGCGCTAGCTCCTGCTGGCTAAAGAGTCTGCCTACTTCATCACAAGCAATGGGGCGCGTAGCGATGAGCTTTTGCAGCTCACTAGGACTTCTAGGGCTTAAGCTATTGTCATTAGGGTATTGGGGTGGGCTTGTAAAGGCTGATTGTTTAGGCGCATTTCTTTGGGGTAGCGATAGTGGCAGCCCGGCAAAAATCCCACTTAGCTCTTGCAATCTCTCTTGACTTAGCGCGCGCACAGGATACGCACTAGGGCGATCGATACTCCCTAAATCCACGCGCGATATAGGGATCTGGCGTAAAAACTCCGCTATAGCATAGAGATTGTCTTGCATATCATTATGTCCTTGCACAAGCAGCACTTCTGCGATGAGCTCACCCTTATAGCTAGCAGCAAACTCCCTAATCCCCTGCAAAATCTGCGCTAGATCAAGGCTTGTGCTTGGGCGATCCACTCTCTTAAACGCACTAGGCAAAGCCGCATCTAAAGAAAACTTCACCATATCAAAGGCGTGTAATGCTCGGCTTTGCTCCAAGAGCCTAGAGCCATTGCTTAGGATTAGTGATTTTGTGCCTTGTGGCAAAAGTGGGGTAATGGCAGTGATCACTTCATACAAATGCGGGTAGAGTGTAGGCTCACCTGTGGCAGTGAAGCTTAGCACATCGATATTGCTATGCAGCTGCAATGCTTGTGCAATGGCTTGTATCACCGCTTCTGCAGGTAGCACAAGCTCCATAGAGTCCATAGGCTTAGCCTTATGCAGCTCGCAATACACGCAGTCAAAGTTACACTGCTTGCGATATGGCGAGAGATCTACGCCAAGCGATAGCCCAAAGCGGCGCGAAAGCACTGGACCAAAGATGATAGATTCTAGCGATTCTTTAGATTCTGGGGATTGTATGGGGCTTGTAGATTCTAGCCTACTAGAATCTAAAGGCGCGCTAGATTCTAGCTTGGAGCGCGCCATAGCTATGCCTTTTTAGACCTAGTGCTTGTGCGAGCTTGAGAAGAAGTAGCAGGGGCTTTGGCTGCAGATTTAGCAGAAGCTTTAGTGGGGGCTTTGCCCAAAGGCTCTTGTGTCTGCCCATCATAGCGAGCCTTGCAGCGTAGGCACTCAAGCACTTCGCCACTTTTAAGCTGCTTTTGCCCAAGCATATAGCCGCACTCTTTACACGCGAGATTTGTGGGCTGCAATGCTGTCAAAAAGGTGCATTTTGGGTAATTCTTACAGCCAAAGAAGCTCCCCCTGCGGCTTTGTCTTTGCACAAGCTCTCCCTTGCACTCTGGGCAGGGCACTTCAAGGCTTTTGCTAGGGCTTTTCTCGCCATTTAGTGGCTTGGCATTTTTGCACTCTGGGTAGCCACTACACGCCACAAACTCTCCCCTTTTGCCAAACTTTTTCACCATTTCTCTGCCGCATTTCTCGCACACCTGCCCGCTAGATTCTAGTGCTTGCTCTTCTTTTTTGATGTATTTGCATTTTGGGTAGCCACTACAGCCTACAAACTCGCCATAGCGGCTTTTGCGCTTTAGGAGCTCTTTCCCACACTCTGGGCAAAACTCCCCCGTAGGCGCAGCGAGCTTCTGGCTAGCAATGCTTGTTTTCCCTTGTGCGATCTTTTCCATAAATGGCTCATAAAACTCCCATAGCACTTCCTGCCAAGAGTGCTTAGCAAGCGCGATAGAATCCAGCTTTTCCTCCATATCTGCGCTAAAGGCAGAATCCACTATTTCGCAAAAATGCTCTTCCAAAAGCCCTATCACTTGAAAGGCTGACTCCTGCGGGATAAGCTGGCGATTTTGGATAGCGATATACTCCCTAGAAGCAAGCAGTGAAATCGTGGGCGCATAAGTGCTAGGACGCCCTATGCCAAGAGACTCTAGCGTTTTGATCAAGCTTGCTTCGGAGTAGCGCGCTGGTGGCTCTGTAGTGTGCTTTTGTGCGGATATGGATTCTGGGATAATGGGGGCATTTAGCGTGAAATCAGGGAGCAAAGAGTCTTTATCATCACTGCCTAGAATCTTTAAAAACCCGTCAAATTTAAGCTTCCTGCCGTGCGCCTTAAACTCTCCCTTCTCACTTGTGAAAAACACATCTTGCACTTCATAGATCGCATCAGTGCTTTGCGAAGCCAAAAATCTGTGATAAATGAGCGTATAGAGCTTTAGCTCATCTGGCTTTAGGTAGGATTTGGCGATTTCTGGGGTAAAGTCGATATTTGTAGGGCGGATCGCTTCGTGGGCTTCTTGCGCGCTTTTAGAGTTTCTGGCATAGATTTTAGGCTTAGCTGGGATATAGCTTGCCCCATACTTTACCCCAATGTATTTGCGCGCGGCTTCTTGGGCGATTGTGGCGATATTTAAGCTATCGGTGCGCATATAGGTGATAACACCCATAACCCCACTATTAGTCGCCACACCTTCATACAAACGCTGGGCGATACTCATCGTGCGCGTAGGCGAGTAGCCAAGCATAGAAGAAGCACTTTGCTGCAAGGTAGAAGTCATAAAGGGTGGGGGTGTTTGGGACTTCTTGTCCTTTTTACTAATGTCGCTAATGGTAAAAGTGGATTCTAGCAAGGCTTGCAGCATAGAATCTGCCATTGCCTGTGTGCTTATATCTAGCTTTTTAAGCTTGCGCCCATCAAAGTGGGTAAGCTCGCTTTGCGCGCCATTAAACACCGCGCTAATGGTATAGTAGTCTTGTGGCTTAAACGCCCGTATCTCGCGCTCTCTATCGACAACAATCTTTAGCGCAGCACTCTGCACCCTCCCAGCAGAAAGCCCCTTGGATACTTTGCTAGCGATAAGCTGGCTCAACTTAAAGCCCACGATTCTATCAAGCAGCCGCCTTGCTTGCTGGGCATTGACCCTATCCATATCAATGACCCTAGGCTGTGCTAATGCCTGCATAATCGCGCCTTTGGTGATTTCGTGGAAGACTATGCGCGGGAAAGATTCTAGCGGCTTTGTGCTATCAATTGCTTGGGTGATGTGGTAGCCTATGGCTTCTCCCTCTCTATCTTCATCGGTGGCGATGTAGGTAGTTTTCGCCTTTTTGGAGAGCTTTTGGATTTGCGCGACAAGCTCTTTGTGATCGCTATCAATTTGATATTCCGGGGTGAAGTGCCCATCTTCTACCTTAATCCCAAAGGAAAATTTCGGCAAATCACGGATATGTCCCTTAGAAGCGATGACTTCATACCCATCACCTAAAAATGTCTTAATTGTTTTAGCTTTAGCTGGGGACTCTACGATAATAAGATCTTTCATATTTGACTCTTTGGCTGTATTTTGGCTTGTGTAGTGCTATATTGTAGCAAAAAGCGCGCGCGATTTGTCAAGCTAGGCACGCGCGAAGCCCTGCTTAAAGCCACTTTAAAGCCATTTGGGATTAGCTGTGAAACTCACTGAAAGCCAGATCTTATAGCTTGGGATCTCCAAAGCTCTCTCTATATAGTCGCGGATCTTATCAAAGTCTTTAATGGAAGTGATCTCGCACTCCTTAGTAGAATCTACTAGGATATTGATCTCTATCATATAAAACCGCCCCGATTTTGCCGTGTGCGTGTCATAATCGCCAAAGCCAAACCTTTGACTAAGCTCCTCCATAATCTGTGTGATCTTCTCATCAAGATCCTTTGGCGCGACCATAATGAGATCTTTAAAGTTTGCGACACAAATTCTCACAGGGCTCACGCACAAAAGCAGCGACAAAATCGCAAGCAAGCTTGGATCGATATAGCGCGAGAGTGTGAGGATCTGGCTAGAATCTAGGGGGATAAGACTACGCAAAGATTCTAGGCTTTGAGATTGCATAGGGGCTAGCAGCACATAGAGCAAGGCAAACGCACTAAGCGTGCCAAGATATAAGATGCAGTCAATCTTCCACTCCGTATTATCCACGCCGATAAGATCAGAATCTAGCCTTTTAGCATACACACTTGTATAGGCAAAGAGCAGCGCACAAAAGCCAAATGCGCAAAGCGTATAAAGCACCGCCCCATCAAGCAGCACTTCATACCCACCAGAAAATATACTCTCTAGCGCATTGATAAAGGCATACACGCACACAAGCACCAAAATCAATGATTTAAAAAATTCACCATAGGCTCAAAGCGCACATAGCCGTATTGAAACACATCATCATCTTCCCTATAAATATAGCGCGAAGTGATCACGCTAAGCGCACCAAGCCCCACGCTAACAAGCGCGACAAAGCCATCAAAAATCACTGCCTTACTCTGTATCCACACACCAAAACCCACACCAAATACCGCCAAGACAAGCGCGCTAAACATCGAAACCTTTAAGACAAGCTGCTCTTTAGCATTGCTTACACGCTGGGCGGCACTCTTAGTAGAATCTATAGATTCTACATCACTAGGCTTAGGCACACTGGGTAGCTTGGCTTTGCGCACACTTTTTATGTAGTTGTGTCTTGGTGTGATAATGGTATCAAATGGTGTGTGATTCATACTGCTACCTTAACTTCTCTAGCCTAAAGGCAAATCTATGCGCTTCATTTGCTATGCGCACTTCCACTATCATTGTGCCACTATCTTTGATCCCCTTAGCTCTAATAACGACAAAGCCACCTTGTGCCTTGGTGCTTGAGAGACTAGATTCTCGTAGGGCATTTATAAGCAGCACCTTAAGCGCACCGCGCTTCTCTTGGGCATAGGCGATCGAGCTTGGAGACTCTATCATAAATGGACTTGCCATAAGCGGGAAATACAAAAACCCCGGGCTTGCTACATAGTAAAATGGCGAGATATTGTAATGCGCCATTTGGGTATTCACACTAGGCGTGGGTGTGGGGATATTGAAGTCTTGCAAAATATCAATGAAGTCATAATCACTTTTGCGCAATCGCTCATAGTCTAAAATCTCTAAAGCCACATCATCGACAAACGCACGAATATGCGCTGGACTAAAAACTTGCGCGCTAGAGCTTGCAGGCTCTCTAGCAAGCTGCGCACTTATGTAGAGCACAATCACATTATGCGCGATGTCCTTTTGCGCTAGCTCGACTTGCACGCTAGAGTGAGTGAGCCTAGAGCGTAGAATCTGCACGCCTTTTTGATAGGAAATATCCCCTTGTGTCAAGCCCTTTATATCCGCGCTAGATTCTAGCTTGCTCTGCGCTGTAATCCCAAAGCGCGCGCACCCACCTAGCCAAACCACACACAGCAGTAAAACCACCCAAACAATCCTGCCCACTTAGACACCCCTATCAAATAAAATAGCCTTTTGCAGCTCTCATCATACAACAAGCTTGCTGCCAATACAATACACTCAAACTATGGCTCAAAGGTAAATACCATTTCAAGCTATACCTAAGCCAAGCTATGCTAGAATCTAGACTTTACACTATTTTGAAAAGGTAGATTATATGAAGAGAACTTATCAGCCACACAACACACCACGCAAGAGGACACACGGATTCCGCGAGAGAATGAAAACAAAAAATGGTCGCCGAGTCATCAACGCCAGACGCGCTAAAGGACGCAAACGACTCGCAATCTAACGCTAGTAGGTATTATGGATTCACTCAAAACCAAAAAGGAATTTGACTTTGTCTATAAGCACGGGTTCTCGCGCTATAGCAAGGGCTTCACTCTCTATGTGTGTAAAATACCCAGCGATTTTGGGCAGCTAGCAGCCTATCCGCGGGCACGCCTAAGCCAAGCCCACCAGAATCCTACCCAGCCTCCCAAGCTCTCCGCTAATCCCTCTAGGCTTGGGCTTAGTATCTCGCGCAAAGTCGGCAACGCCGTAGCGCGCAATCTCCTAAAACGCCGCGTTAGAATGCTATGTAGAGAGCATAGGGAGATTGCTTATGGCTTTGGCTTAGTCTTTGTGGCGAAGGTTGGGGTAGCGGATATGAGCTTTGCGGAGCTGCAAGAGTCTTTTCACAAGACACTTGCCTTTATCTTGCAGCATTTAGGCAGCAAGCCCGCTAAAGCCAGCAGCCACCATAGCGGTAAAAAGACACACTTTAGAGATAAAGAATCTAAAGCAAGAAACACAGAGACAAGAAGTGGAGAAATAGGAGGGCTAGCTTATAATACGCATTTAAAAAGCTGGCAGCCAAGCATAGATCCTAGCGCGCTAGGTAGAAACTCCAAGCCAAATTCTATGGTATAGCCTGTGATGAGATACGCAAAACCAAATAGCCTAAAAAAGAGCATAGCATTTGCGCTGTGGAAGTCCTATAAGATTCTGCTCTCTCCTTTGCTTGGCAGCTCTTGTAGATTCTACCCTACTTGCTCACATTATGCGTATTTACTCCTAGCACACGAGAATCTAGCACGAGCTTTGCCAAAGATTCTCTATCGGCTTGCGCGCTGCCAGCCATTTAGCCAAGGTGGCATAGAGTATCCCACCATCAAGCTCCGCTCCATTGCGCGACTTCACTTGCCTGCTAGGCATATCGCACCAGCGCATATAGGGCGTATTTGCTATTGGCTTATCCCAGCAGAAGCGCACAGAGATGCAAAAAGCCAAGATCAAATAAGTCGCTATATCCTTATCCCACATCTAGGAGTATAAATGCACACAATACATCAACAAACTTCCCCCACAAGCGCACTTGCCAGCACAGCACTAAAATGCGCAATACTACGCACATATTAAGGAACACTTATGAAAAAAGACGATACAAACTCTAGAGTTTTACTTGCTGTTGTTATTTCCTTTATCTTTATCATAGTCTATAGCTACTTTGTGCAAGATCCAAGCAAAAAAGAGCAGCACAAAGCTACACAAAGCACAGCACAAAATGCGAGCACAGAATCTAGCCAAACCACACAAGAGCAAGACTCCCCCAACTTCACGCATAATCAAGCCGCGCAAACTAGCCCATTCCAGCAAGCACCCGTGCGCCCTATTATCTCGCGTGTTGTTTCAAATAGTGTAGAAGTGGAGATTGATGATCTAGGGCGTATAGCGCAAGTCTATTTGAAAGACAGCAAATTCACCGCGCCAAGACAAGAAGGGTTTTTTAGCCATTTAGGCTGGCTCTTTGGGATAAGCGGGACAGAATCTAAGCCGCTAGAAAAGCTCCCACTTCTCGCACCTCAAGCCATTTTCCCCTTAGAAATCCGCTTCCAAGATCAAGCCCTAAACTCCCTTGCTACAAGCACTGCTTATAAAGCTTCAAGCACGCAAATTGATCTAAGCCAAGATGGCACGCCAAAGACACTCACACTCACACAAGCAATGCCAAATATGGTCGTTACCAAAACTTTGCAGTTTTTCTACGATGAAGATGGGCTCAAATACACCCTGCAAATCGCTATGTCTAAGCCCACACCTTATGCGCTCTCAAGCGGTATGCGACCAGTTGCCGATGATGATGGCTATGCCTTCCACGGCGTTGTGCTAAAAAGTGGCGGACTAGATGGCACGATAGAAAAAATCGAAGATAAAGATGCCAAGATAGAGGGGCAGTCTTTCACGCAAGTGCCCTTTATCTCCGCATCTGATCGCTACTTCACTACGCTGCTTTTCACACGCGATGTGCGAGGGCTACACACGCAAGTTGTCGGCGATAGTAAGAAACACCCAATCCCCTACATTATGCTAGATTCTACTATCGATCTAGAGGGCTATGTAGGACCTAAAAACTACCAGCTACTAAAATCTATTTACGAACCGCTCACTGATGTCGTGGAGTATGGGCTTATCACCTTTTTTGCCAAACCTGTGTTTTTGCTCCTAGAGTGGCTGTATATGCTTATGGGGAATTGGGGCTGGGCGATTATCGGGCTTACGATTATTGTGCGCCTAATCCTCTTCCCTCTTAGTTATAAAGGCATTATGAGTATGCAGCGGCTTAAAGATCTCACGCCTAAAATGAAAGAAATCCAAGAGCAATACAAAGGCGATCCACAAAAAATGCAAATGCAGATGATGCAGCTCTACAAAAAGCACGGCGCAAATCCACTTGGGGGCTGTCTGCCGCTTCTACTGCAAATCCCTGTGTTTTTCGCTATTTATCGCGTGCTCTATAATGCTGTGGAGCTTAAAAGCTCGCAGTGGATTCTATGGATACACGATCTATCAGTAATGGATCCTTACTTTATCCTGCCTATTCTTATGGGGGCTAGTATGTATATCCAGCAAGCTCTCACGCCAAATACCCTAGACCCTATGCAGGCAAAGATTTTCAAGCTCCTGCCCATTATCTTTACGCTTTTCCTTATCACTTTCCCAGCAGGACTTGTGCTGTATTGGACGATCAATAATATCTTTGCAATCGGTATGCAGCTTGTCATCAACAAAATCATCGATAAGCAAAGAGCCCTAGAAATCGCCAAGCACAAAAAGCCCCATAAAGACCACGCCAAAGCCGACACTAAGGAATAAAAGGAACAACAAAGTATGAAAAAAATCACCGCCCCTACATTGCAAGAAGCCCTAAGCCAAGCAGCCTTGGAGTTTGGCTGCTCTGTAACGGAGCTAGAATATGAAGTGGTCCAATATGAATCCAGCGGGTTTTTAGGGCTGTTTAAAAAGCCAGCAATCATCATCGCACAGACAAAAAGCACGCCCACTTCTCCAAGCCCCAAGAATCCTAGCAGTGCTATGCAAAAGCCAAAGCCCGCGCAAGGCGATAGTGCGGAGTTTTTTGATGCATCAGAGTTTATCAAAGAGCCAGCCCCAAAGCAGACATTCCAAACTAGAGATGAAATCATTGCTGAAATCACTGCTTCTATTGAAGAAATGCTTAGTTTTATGCCCTATAAAATCAGCACCATTCAAGTAAGCTTTAGCGATCCGCAAACACTCTATATTTTCCTAGATGGGGCAGATTCTGCGCTGCTTATTGGCGAGAGGGGCTACCGCTACAAAGCTCTATCGTATTTGCTATTTAATTGGATTCAGCCAGCTTATGGCTACAATATCCGCCTAGAAATCGCGCAATTTTTGCAAAACCAAGAAGAAGCCATAGATGCATATCTAGTGGGGATTGTCAATGAAGTGCGCCGCGAGGGAAAAGCCCAGACAAAGCCGCTTGATGGGATTCTAGCCTTTATCGCGCTAAAAAAACTGCGCGATACATTCCCAGATAAATACATCTCTTTCCGCCAAAATGCGCAAAATGAGCGATATATCATCATCAACGATTTTTATCGCTAGATTCTAGTAGGTTTATAGTGCAAGATACAATTGTCGCCATTGCTACTCCTAGCGGTGTTGGCGGGATTTGCATTGTGCGTCTAAGTGGCAAGCAAGCAGAGCAAATCGCCCAAGCAATTACCAAAAAGCCCGCATTTACTCCGCGATATGCGACACTAAGCCTGCTCTATGACACGCAAGGCGCGCTGCTTGATGAAGCGATCGTGCTATATTTCCAAGCTCCTAGAAGCTACACGGGTGAAGATGTGATCGAGTTTCAATGCCACGGCGGAGACATCATCGGGCGCAGGGTGCTTAATGAGTGCTTACTGCTGGGAGCTAGAGTCGCTAGAGCTGGAGAATTTACCAAGCGTGCGTATCTAAATGGGCGGCTTGATCTCGCCCAAGCAAATGCCATAGCCCAGATGATTACTACAAGAGACGCTTCTTTCCAAAGCGCGCTTTTAAAGCAGCTCAAAGGCGACTTAGGAGCGTTTGTAGAGCAAGTGCGCGCAAGTCTTATAAGCGCGCTAGCTCACACAGAAGTGATGATTGATTATAGTGAAGAAGACATTCCAAGCGATATTATCACTAGAATCCACTCTATGCTAGAGTCCCTTGCCACACGCCTAAACAATATCTACACCTTTTCTAAAGCACGCCCAAGCCAAGGACATAGCCTCTGTCTTATTGGCAAGCCAAATGTAGGCAAGTCCTCCCTACTTAATGCGCTTTTGCTCTATGACCGCGCTATAACTTCCCCCATAGCAGGCACGACACGCGATAGGATCGAAGAAGACTTACTTATAGGCTCTCATCGTGTGCGGCTCATTGACACAGCTGGCATACACGCAAGCGATGACTCCCTAGAATCTAAAGGGATAGAAAAGAGCCTGCAAGCCCTAAAAGAAGCAAGTATAATCCTTGTCGTTTTTGATGGCTCAAGTCCGCTAGACCCACAAGATGAAGCGATAATAGCACTCGTGCAAGAAGAGAGCACAAGCCGCCAAAGCCCCCCCACCATACTCCCCATAATCAACAAATGCGACTTGCCAGCTATGCTTGATACTGCCGCATTACACAAGCTAGATTCTAGCTCTGCTGCCATAGCCATTAACGCGCTCAATAAGCCAGAGACTGCTAGCACACTTTATAGCGTGATCGCGCAAGCCCTAGCACAAGAATCCTACCAAGACATTATCCTAAGCGCGCCCTATCAGCAAGAAGCAATCGCACAAACACAAGCCCATATCCACAAAGCCTGCGCCAAGCTAGAGTCCCTAGAGCTAGAGCTTTTCGCCTACCATATCAAAGACGCCCTAGAATCCATAGGCTTTATCACTCACCCCTACAATAGTGAAGAAGTGCTCGATAGTATGTTTGGGCAGTTTTGCCTAGGCAAGTAGCACCAGAAGCGAAAGTAGATTCTACTACCAAAGGACATATATGCAAAACTCCCTAAATCATCTAGCGATTATTATGGATGGCAACGGCAGATGGGCGCAGCTGCAGGGCAAGGGGCGACAAGCAGGACACAAAAAGGGTGCGAGCAATGTCCGCACTATCACAAATTGGTGTGCCAAGCACAATATCGCCCATCTTACACTCTATGCCTTCTCCACAGAGAATTGGAATCGCCCCAAAACAGAAGTCGATTTCCTTATGAAGCTCCTAGAGCGATATTTGCGCGATGAGGCAAAGACCTACCACGATAATGGCATTAGATTCCGCGCGATTGGGGATATAGGCTTTTTCTCCGAGCCGCTAAAGCACCTAATCCTTGACCTAGAGTCTGCCACCTCCCACTACACTACCCTAACCCAAACCCTAGCCCTAAACTACGGCTCGCGCAATGAGATCGCAAGAGCTTGCCACAAGGTTTTGCTCACAGCCCCCACCCTTAGCGACAATCCACAAGAAGCAGCCAAGACCATAGAATCTGCCATTAGTGCTGCGCTTGATACTGCGGATATGTCTGATGTGGATTTGCTTATCCGCACAGGGGGCGAGCAGCGACTCTCTAATTTTCTACTTTGGCAAGCAAGCTATGCGGAGCTTGCCTTTAGCCAGACACTTTGGCCAGATTTTAGCACCGATGAGCTAGCTGCTATCATCGATGACTTCCGCGCGCGCACAAGGCGATTTGGCGCACTCTAATCATAGCCGCCATAGGCAGAGCGTGTAAAACTTTCAAACGCACAAAAAGTTAAGAAATAATTAAACTTAGCATAGCGCAAGATTTGCTATACTAAGCAATCCCAAAGCAAGCTACCGCCCCAGCGTAGGCGTGGTAGCTTGAAGAAAAGAAAGGAGATAGACCTATGCAAGCATTTATCACGGATTACAACAAGGCTCTACAAGAGCGAGCGCAAGAAGGGGTCCCGCCACTGCCACTTACCCCAGCACAAGTGAGCGAAGTGATCAAAATCCTGCTAGATTCTAGTGCTAGCAAGGAGCAGCAAGATTTCGCGCTAGATCTTTTGAGCAATCGCGTAAGCCCGGGTGTCGATGAAGGAGCTAAGCTTAAAGCGGAGTTTCTAGGAGAGATTATCGCAGGCAAGTCCTGCAAGAGCATTTCCCCAGATCTTGCAGCAAAGCTACTTGGCACAATGCTAGGTGGATACAATGTCCCCTACCTTATCAAAGCTCTAGAATCTAGCGATAAGCAAGTGGCAAAAACCGCAGCCAATGGGCTCAAGCACACGCTACTTATCTATGATGCCTTTGACACCATCGCCCAAATGTCCAAAACCTCCCCACTGGCTAAAGAAATCATCGAGTCGTGGGCAAATGCAGAGTGGTTCCTCCACAAAGATGCCTTGCCAGAGGAGATTAAGCTTGCCGTGCTTAAAATCGATGGCGAGACAAACACCGATGACCTAAGCCCAGCAAGCGATGCTTTCACAAGGAGTGATATACCCACCCACGCTAAAGCTATGCTAAAAAGCCGCGTTGAAAACTACGAAGCACGCATAGAAAATATCAAAAAAATCGCCAAGGACAATAACGCTAGTGTCGTGTATGTCGGCGATGTAGTGGGCACAGGCAGCAGCCGCAAGTCTGCTTGCAACTCTATCGTATGGCACTTTGGCAATGAGATTCCATTTGTGCCAAACAAAAAAAGCGGCGGCTTTGTGATAGGCAGCATCATCGCGCCCATCTTTTTCGCCACTTGTGAAGATAGCGGCTGCCTACCTGTGGTGGCAAATGTCGATAAGCTAAAAGAGGGCGATATTATCACCCTTAAGCCTTATAGCGGTGAGATTGTGAAAAATGGCAAGGTAGTAAGCAGCTTCACCCTAAGTCCAAACACGATCTTTGATGAAATCCGCGCGGGCGGGCGTATCCCCCTTATCATTGGGCGGGGGCTTACCAACAAGGCGCGCAAATTCCTAGGGCTAGGCGAGTTTGAGGGCTTTGCCAAACCAGCCCAGCCACAATCTAGCCAAAAAGGCTTCACCCTAGCGCAAAAGATGGTCGGTCGTGCGTGTGGGAAAGATGGGGTTAGAGCAGGTGAATACTGCGAGCCAATCGCCACAACCGTGGGCAGCCAAGATACCACCGGTGCTATGACACGCGATGAAGTCAAAGAGCTTGCTAGCCTAAGCTATAGCGCGGATTTTGTGATGCAAAGCTTCTGCCACACAGCAGCCTACCCCAAGCCTGCTGATGTGAGCTTGCAAGCGACTTTGCCAGATTTTATGCGCAATCGCGGCGGTGTCGCCCTGCGCCCTAAAGATGGCGTGATCCACTCGTGGCTCAATCGCTTCTGCTTGCCAGACACCGTTGGCACAGGCGGAGACTCACACACTCGCTTCCCCATTGGCATTAGCTTCCCTGCAGGGAGTGGGCTTGTAGCCTTTGCAGCAGTTACAGGCTCTATGCCACTCAATATGCCAGAATCTGTGCTTGTGCGCTTTAAAGGCAAGATGAATCCGGGCATCACCCTACGCGATTTAGTCAATGCGATCCCCTACTATGCGATCAAGCAAGGGCTTCTAACCGTCCCCAAGCAAAATAAAAAGAACATCTTCAGCGGCAAAATCCTAGAAATCGAAGGGCTTGAAGACATTAAAGTCGAGCAGGCGTTTGAGCTAAGTGATGCAAGTGCCGAGCGCAGTGCGGCAGCTTGCACCATCGCCTTAAACAAAGAGCCCATTATCGAATACCTAGAATCTAACATTTCTCTCATCAACGCAATGATCAAAGATGGCTATGGCGATGCCAAGACCCTAGCGCGCCGCGCGGAGAAAATGCGCGAGTGGATCAACAATCCTGTGCCACTAAGAGCGGATAAAGATGCCCAGTATGCCGCGGTGATTGAGATTGATCTAAATGAAATCACAGACCCTATCTTAGCCTGCCCAAATGACCCAGATGATGTAGCCACTTTGAGCGAGATTCTAGCTGATCCTAAACGCCCCAAAAATATCGATGAAGTCTTCATCGGTAGCTGTATGACAAATATCGGACATTTTAGGGCATTTGGCGAGATTATGAAAAACGAAGGGCAGTCTGCCACACGCACTTGGCTTGTGCCTCCTACAAAGATGGATTCTAAGCAGCTAAGCGATGAGGGCTACTTCTCGCTCTTTGGCGCAGCGGGCGCTAGGATCGAAGTGCCCGGCTGCAGCTTGTGTATGGGCAATCAAGCGCGCGTGAAAGATAATGCCGTGGTATTCTCCACTTCTACAAGAAACTTTGACAATCGTATGGGCAAGGGCGCACAAGTGTATCTAGGAAGTGCAGAGCTAGGTGCGGTGTGCGCCAAGCTTGGGCGACTCCCCAGCCTTGAAGAGTATCTCCAAATCGTCCCACAAAAGCTAGGGCAAAACACTGCCAAAGTCTATAAATACCTAGAATTTGACAAGATCAAAGACTTCGCCCTATAACTCTCCCAGCTTTAAGCGTGTGCGCTTAAAGCTAGCCCACAATCCAAGACCCACACCCTTAAGGAGCATTTCAAGCGATGAAGCATTTGCAAGAGCCTAGCACTACTGCGAAAAGTCGATTAGGGGGGGGGGCAGCAGCAAAGTAGCAGCCCCAAGCTAGAATCTAGCCTAGATTCTAGCTCGCAAGCCCAGAAGTCCAGCCAGCCCCACCCCACAGGGCAAAATCCCCACGACTCCAACTGCGCCACCAATCAAGGTGCAAAAACCCTACTCAATCAGTTCGAGCACTCCCTAAAAGATGCCAACATCGATAGCTTGGCGTTTCTTATGGGATACTTCCGCATAAGTGGCTTTATCCAGCTCCACAAGCTTCTTAAAAGCAAAGGCTACGCCAAGCTTACTTCTATCCGCCTGCTTGTAGGGCTTAATGTCGATAAGCTTACTATGAGCTGCAAGCTACAAATATCGACCCAAATATGCAAGAAAAGCCATTTAAAGAGCTTTTCTACCAAGAGCAAAGAAATCATATCAACCACAAAGAGTCTTATCAAATCGAGGTAGAAGACTCCATATCTGCACTAAGTAGTGCCATAAAATCTGGGCAAATCCAAATCCGCATCGTGCGGGAGAAGAACGCCCACGCCAAATTCTATCTCTTCTACAAGCAGCAGTATTCCAGCGTAAAAAATCGCGATGAATGTATAGGCTCTCTCATCGTAGGCAGTAGCAACCTAAGTCACAATGGCTTAGAGAAAAACTACGAGTTTAATCTAAAAACCACAGATTCTAGGGATTTGGATTTTGCAAAATGGGAGTTTGAGCAACTTTGGGAAAATGCCCTACCCTTAAGTGCCGAAGACATAGCCCAAAGCAAGAAGGGCACTTACTTGCAAACCATCACACCAAGAGAGCTTTACTACAAGCTCCTACTATGCTACTTTGGTAAGGGATTTTTACAGCAAGACACAAGCATAAACGCCTTATTTAAGGGCTATGCCACCTACCAATACCAAATCGATGCCGTGCAAGAAGGCATAGAAAAGCTGCAAAAATACAATGGATTTTTTCTAAGCGATGTCGTAGGACTTGGTAAAACGCTCATCGCCTGCGTGATTGCCAGAAAGCTGCAAATCGATGGAATCTTACAGGGCAAGATTCTCTTCATCTGCCCAAAACAAGTGAAAACAAGCTGGCAAAAGCACATTGATGAAATAGCCATAGCAAACTACAACATACAGACCCCAGACAATCTCCACAATATCCCACAAGACTATATCGATGAGATCGAGCTAGTAATAACTGATGAGAGCCATAGATTTCGCACAACTAGCACGCAAAAATACCGGAATCTACAGCACATAGTCAAATCTCGCTCCAAGCACGATAAAAAGCTGATCCTAATCTCTGCCACCCCGCAGAACAACCACCCACAAGAGCTAGCCAATCAAATCTACCTTTTCCGCAATGGGAGAGACACAGAGCTGCTTAATGGCAGAGTGCTGGAGAGCTTTTTGACAAAAATCAATAGTGAATTTACAGAGCTGCAGCAAAAGCGCAAAGAAATTTATGAAAGCACCCCTAGCGATAAGCTAGATTCTAGCCCGCTCCTACAAGAGAACACAAGCAAGCTAAAAGAGCTAGGCGATAGACTGCGCGACAATTTGCTACTACGCATTATGATACGCCGCACTAGGGCAGATATAGAGCTATTCTATCAAGAAGACAAGCAAAAGCAAGGTCTCATATTCCCAGAGATTACCCCACCACAAGAGCTGACTTACAATCTTGATGAAGTCTCACATAATCTAGCCAGCGACACGATCAGATTCCTAGAGCAAAACGAGCAAGGCGCGCTAGGTGGTTACCAATACAAACGCTATCTACTCTTCCCCAATCTCACTCCACAGGGGCAAAAAAAGTATATGCAAGCCTATGGTAAAGGCCACGATGAAAGATACTATAAAACAAGTGCCGAGCAGCTACAAGGATTTATACAAAAGCTTTTATTTAAACGCTTTGATTCTAGTATCGCTGCCTTTAAATCCACTTTGAACACAATCATAAAAGCCCACGACATAATGCTAAAAATGCTAGAGCAAGGAGTAGCTAGAATCCCCAAGGAGTCCAACAACTTAGATAAATTCTACGAGCTAATTGAGAGTGATAGTGATGACTCCCTAGAAGCCCTAAACAAGCTTGAAGAAAAGGACAGGGTATTCTCACTACACTTTAGCAAAGATCCTTCTCAAAGTGATTTTAAGCCAGAATATAAGGAAGATTTAGAGCGAGATAAACAAGCCCTAGAAAGTCTCCTTAAAGAGTGGGAAGCAATCAAGCAAGATCCAAAGCTTGACGCACTTGTCAAAAAGCTTGAAGAGCTCCAAAGTGCAAAAATCGTCATCTTCACAGAAGCAAGGACAAGTAGCGAGTATCTAACCACCAAGCTAGAGTCGCTCCCAAAATTACGCGACACGATTTTGCATATCCACGGGGGCAACCGCGATGAGCTAGAATCTAGCATACGAGCAAACTTTGATGCCAACTACCCAGAAAATAAGCAGCAAAATGACAAGCGAATAATCATCACCACAGATGTCCTAGCAGAGGGTATCAACCTCCACCGCGCTAATATTATTATAAATTATGATACCCCCTACAATTCCACGCGCCTTATGCAGCGCATAGGGCGGATCAATCGCATAGGCACACCCCATAAGCAAATCCATATCTACAACTTCAAGCCAGACTACTTCACAGACTCCATTATCCATATCCGCGCCATCGCTAGCCAAAAGATCCAAAGCTTCCACTACACTTTGGGCGAAGATTCTGCCATCTATGATGAAGGCGAAGAGTTTGACAGCAAAAAGCTCTTTGACAAAAGCATAAAACTTCAAAAAGAAGATGTAAGCCAAGAGACAGCACACAAAAAGGCTCTAAAAGATCTCTACCATAGCGATAGGCAAGCGTTCCAAAAGATAGAGTCCCTGCCCAACAAATCCCGCTGCTTCATACAAACCAAAGAGCAGGATATAAGCTACGCCTACCTAAAATCCACTCACAAAGATAGCAATATCTTCGCTCCATATCACATACAAGAGTCTAAGCACAATCTCATAGAAGAAGAAGTAGCTAGAGAATGCTCTGTATTTGATATGCTAGATTTTTTACAAAGTCATATAGACTCCCCAAAGCACCAAGCCTCCAAAACCCAGCTAGATGTGCATTATAGGCATATCCATAGAGCCATTGACACCTTTAGCGCGCCGCCAAAAGCCCCGCTACTAGAATCTAGCAAAAGCGACAAACACGCCTCCAAAGCCATAAGCAAGATTAAAAGTCTCCAAGACCAAATCCCAAAACACGATAGAGAAGCACTAGAGCACGCTATCAAGCAAGGCAGCCACGCCAATCTAGCCCAAAACATCGACAAAGCCAGCTTAGAAGAAATCTTGCAAATCGCTAAGACCCTACCCCACCCCAAGCAAGACCAAAAACCAAGCCCAACCTCCACAAAAAAGCCAGATATAGAGCTAAGTATCACTGCTTTTACAAAGGCAGAGAAATGATCGCCCTAGAATCCACTTTTTCTAAGGGGGATTCGGTCTTGGGCGAGCAATGCGGCAGTGTTGCGAAAATTACTAAAGAAACATCGCCTACGGCGAGCGGTGTCCCTTGTTTTGTGAAAGGCACGAACGCCAAGTTCGCTAACCTTCCCCAATTTTCGCAAAGCTACCACAGCCTCACCGCAACTCCTAGAATCCTAGAAGAAGAAAAATCGTCATTGCGAGGGAGCGAAGCGACCGCGGCAATCCACAAAGACAAATCGCAAAAAGTGGATTCTAGGTTTTTCACTCAAACCGCCCAAAGTCTAATCAGCCGCAGGCGGCAGGATTTTTGATGAAAAGCGCAACAAATTTAAAAACACAACAGGATTCTAGGATTTCTAAAGAAACATCGCCTAGCGGCGAGCGGTATCCCTTGTTTTGCGATGAGAAATCTTTGCTTTGCGAGCGCGTGCAAGGGCGCATACTTGGCGTATGTAACCGCAGCACGCACGAAGCAGTCAAAGATTTATCGCGCAAAGCCGAATCCACCAGCCCAACGCCAACGCTAAAACCACACAAAGGAGACCCCAATGAGCAGCCTAGAGACCTTTATCCAAGCCCCTTACAAGTTTGCACATTTTAGAGACTTTATCAAAGAGACTTTCGCAAGCGATGATGAGATAAACTTCTACCAAGATGCACCCACCCCCTACAAAAACGGACATATAATCCGCACTTACACCAAAATCTGCGAGCCAATCACCCTAGCAGACTCCCACACCATAGGGGTTTTCGCATTTGATACCACTTCGACCAATGCCAAAATCACCCTACACAAAGAGCTAGCCAAGCTACTAAAATCCCAAGTAGATGGCGAGTATCTCTCCGCTATCTTAGCGGTATTCTACGACAAGCAAGCCCCGCAAGAGTTCCGCTTAAGCCTTGTTAGCAAGGGCTATGACCTAGCGGCAAATGCAGAGACTTTCTCCAACCCAAGCCGCCAAAGCTTCGTGCTAGGAGATTCTATCCCCACCCACACCGCACAAAAGCAGCTACAAACGCTCATAGACTCCCAAGCCAAGAGCAAGCAAGCCATAGAAGAAGCCTTTTCCCTAGAGCCTGTAACCAAAGAGTTTTACAAAGAGATTGTAGGGATTTTTATCACGCTTATAGATTCTATCCAGCTCCCTTTAGAAGTGGATTCCACCAGCGACAACACCAAGCGCGAGTTTGCCCTCCGCCTCCTCTCTCGCCTCCTTTTCTGCAAATTCCTAGAAAAAAAGGGCGTGATAGACCAAGCCATATTTAGCACCACCCTAAGCGACAATTACTACCACGAAGTCCTAGAGCCGTTATTCTTCTCCACGCTAAACACCCCAAGAGACGCCCGCGACTACGCCCTACTAGACCCACACATCGCCGCCCTCTTAAAGCAGATCCCCTACCTAAACGGCGGGCTTTTCGCCCCACAGGCAAGCGACTTCTACTCCCCGCAAAAGCCCACCGCCTACCACACCACCCTAAAAGTCCCCAACGCCCCCTTAGCCGAGCTTTTTACCCTGCTTGAAAGCTACCACTTCAGCATCGATGAATCCACCCCAGACTCCCAAGAAGTAGGGCTAAACCCAGAGCTTTTAGGGCTAGTGTTTGAGAGCCTTTTAAGCGAGCTATTTACTGACAATCGCAAGGACTCTACCGCTTCACTGCGCAAATCCACAGGGAGTTACTATACGCCGAGAGAGATTGTGCGGTATATGTGCCGCAGCTCTCTCTATCAATACCTTTTGTCTAAAATGGATTCAGCTTTTGGGCTAGAATCGCGGATTTCATCGCCGCGCTTGTGCGATAGCCACTCAAGGCTTATCTCCGCGCGCGGCTCGAAAAGCCACGATTCTAGCTCCAAAATCTTAGAATCCACAAGCGACAATAAAACAGCCGAGCAACAATCGTCATTGCGAGACACTGCGCCAGCAGAATCCAATCAAATCAATGGCGCACGCAAAGCGTGCAACCTTGAAAGGACTTTATCCCAAGCAAAGCTAGAATCTAGCGATAACGCGAAAAAAGTAGATTCTAGTGCGATAGCCAAAGCAATCCACGCCCTAATTTTCAATCGCGACCCAAGCCACCTACCCCCACAAGCACACCCCCAAATCCTATCCGCCCTACAATCGCTCAAAGTCCTAGACCCAGCCTGTGGCAGCGGAGCCTTCCCCATAGGGCTTATGCAGGAGCTTTTAGAGCTAGGCGAGATTCTAGGCGACACCCGCTCCCCCTACACAAGAAAGCTAGAAATACTGCAGAGCAACATCTACGGCATAGACATTCAGCCTATGGCGACAGAGATTTCACGCTTGCGCTGCTTCCTATCGCTCATAGTCGATGAGTCCCCACACTCCATAGCCCCCCTGCCAAACTTAGAGTTTAAATTCCTAAGTGCCAACTCCCTGCTCCCACTGCCCCAAGACTCTATGCTAGAGTATGATGGCTACCAAGCCGATAAACAAAAGCTAGAATCTATCCGCCAAGCTAACTTCACCGCAGACCTAAAGAGCAGAGAGAGCCTAAAGCAAGACTACCTAGAGACCGCCGCCCACATAGCGAGAAACCTTATCCTACACGACCAAGGCGAAAGCCCCTTGACACAATGGAATCCCTACGACCCACACTCTGTGGCAGGATTCTTTGATAGCGAGTATATGTTTGGACTTCAAGGCTTTGACATCGTCATCGGCAATCCGCCGTATATATCTGCTCCAAATCAAATGAAAGATAAGTTTTTAGCCCAACAAAGAGAAACATTAAAAAATATTTCATACTACAAAACATTACACAAAAAATGGGATTTGTATATCCCTTTTATAGAGCGTGGATTGAAAATACTAAACTTCAATGGAATGTGCTCTATGATTATTCCATATCCCTACACAAATCAACCATACGCACAAAAAAGCAGAGAAAATATTTTTAAAGATTTTAGCCTTGTAGAAATTGCCGACCTACACGAGTCAAAAGTCTTTAATGCTGAAGTTTTAAATTGTATCGTTTTTATACAAAACAACAATGCAAACAATGAAATTTTTATTTCAAAATTACATCATCATACTATTGAGCGTATTTATAAGAAGAATAGAAACATATTCATACAAGATGAAAAAAGTTTTATTTGGAATCTTACAGGTGAAAGAGAAATTGATAAATATCAAAAATTAAATACGCTAGGGGACTTCTGTTATATAAGCGTTGGTATGGGACTCCATTCAAGTGAATCTAATAAAAATTATAAATTTACAAAAAAAGATTTGATTAGTAGAACCTGTCTCTTATACACATCTGACGCTGCCGA
>OWHX01000251.1_pt1 | contig 32393 bp, 29 predicted proteins | sample 1732801 | NCBI WGS metagenome assembly OWHX01 (sample SAMN05065755, study PRJEB22554) | human gut metagenome | biome: ENVO:2100002; feature: ENVO:00000062; material: ENVO:00002003 | host: Homo sapiens | place: USA
TGATAAAACTTTACGCCCTATCAAATAGCTCCCTAATGGCAGCTGTGCCACCATAGCTATAATGCCAAGCGACCTAGAATCTATAATGGGCAAGATTATGATAAAACTTTACGCCCTATCAAATAGCTCCCTAATGGCAGCTGTGCCACCATATCGGCGTGGGTGTGGAGAGCGCATAGGAAATAGACTGAAAGCTAAAGCGCACACTAAGGGCGTGTAAGCACAAAGTCTGCGCTGCCAAATCGCTAGAGCCTTTGGCTTGCGCGCTAGATTCTAGGAGAAACTGCTCTTTTAAGGCACAAAGATACATATTGGCTACTTCATCGCTTGCGCCATAGAGCATATCTCCACAAATTGGGTGTCCTATATGGGCGCAATGCAAGCGGATTTGATGTGTCCTGCCTGTAAGGGGCTTGGCGTGGATATAGGTGCAGTTGTGCTTGGGGTCGATGTGTATTGGTGTAAGAAGCGTGCTAGAATCTTTCCCTAAATCGCTAATGCAAGAGCGGATAGAGAGATGACCCCTTGCGTGCTTGTGTGGCGTATGGATTGGGGCATTGACTAGGATTTCATCGTGCAATATGCCTTGAATTTTTGCTAGATAGAGCTTTTGCACTTTGTGGGTGGCTACAAGATGCTTTAGGGCTTTTTCACTCTGCTTAGTTTTAGCCACAAGGATTGCCCCACTTGTCTCATAATCAAGTCGATGAATGGGCTGGGCGTCTTGCCCATAGCACGAGCGGATAGAATCTACTAGGCTTTTATGTGTAAAAGTGCCTTTAGGGTGGGTGAGCAGCTTGCTTGGCTTATCAAACACAGCGAAATCTTTTGTAGAAAAAATTGGAGTAAGCAGCTCGCTAGATGGGTAATATGTATCCACAAAGCGCGTTAGCCACACTTCACCGCTTATGAGCTGGGACTTGTGAATGGGAGTGTTGTTGGGGAGACGCAATCGTGCTTTATCGATTGTTTTTTGCGCAAGTTTTGGGGAGAATCCCAAAACTCTAATGAGAAACTGCGCTGATTTTATAGGGGCGGGTATAAAATGCTTTTCACGGATAAAGGGCATATAGGCTATGCCATAGCACTATTTGCGTATTTTTCACCTAGCTCAAATGCCTTTTTGTTTAGCTCTACAACCTTTGCTGGCACTTTTGAAATCATTGTTTCATAGACTAAATTTCTATCGACACATTTTGTAAAAGCAACTGTTACGCCAAGTGCTACGACTGATTGGGTAACAACATTGCCCACTTCTTCTTTGGCGATGGTAATAATGGGGATTTCATAGATTTTAAAGCGTTTTCTATCCTCATCGCTTGGTGTTACAAGATTTGGCTCAACGACAATAATCCCACCTTCTTTCACGCCATTTTTAAACTGATCATAGCTCACTTGTGCGGTAGAGAGCATAAAGTCAATATGTCCTTCATTAGCGTATGGGTAGAGAATCTCCTTAGAATCTAGCAAAATATCTACCTTTGTAGGACCACCGCGCACCTGAGATGTGTAGGTAGAGGCTTGGATACCATAGCCACCCGCGCGGATTCTGGATTCTGCTAGAATCTCGCCAGCGAGTAAAACGCCCTGTCCGCCAACGCCTGTAAATCGAAGTTCAGCTTCCATATTAGTGTCCCCCTTTTTGTGCTTTTTCAATCACTCCATCATACGCGCGACAATATTCAATTTTACTTGTATCGTGCTTTAAGATCCCCGTTGGGAATTTGCCCACTCTTTCTTCTTCGCTTAGCTCATCATATTTACGCTTGCTAATTGTGCGAGATTCTATCCATTTAAGCGTTTGCACTGCTTCGCCCATTTTGTTCTTGCGCCCAAGATTGATGTGGCAGTTGCTATGTATGTCAAAGAAGCTAAATCCTTCGTGTTTGAAGCCTTCATAGAGCACTTTCTCAATCTTTTTAGGATCAAGCACGGATTCTCTAGCGACAAATGTCGCCCCAGCAGCATCGACTAGCTTACAAGGGTCAAAGCTATTTTCAATATTGCCAAACTGCGCTGTTACAGTCCACATACCTTGTGGGGTTGTAGGAGAAGTTTGAGAGTTTGTAAGCCCGTAGATGAAGTTATTAACAAGCACATAGTTTAGGTCAATATTGCGCCTGCTGGCGTGGATTGTGTGGTTGCCACCAATGGCTAGCGCATCGCCATCGCCACTGACAACAATGACATGTTTTTTGGGATTAGCAAGCTTAATGCCTGTGGCATACGCAAGAGCCCTGCCGTGTGTCGTATGCACAGTGTTGCAATTCACATACGAGCTCATACGCCCACTACACCCAATCCCGCTCACCAAACATACATCATCCATTTTCCAGCCAAGCGCATCAATGGTGCGGATAATTGATTTTAAGATCACACCATCGCCGCAGCCCCAGCACCAAAGTGTAGGCATTTTATCTACGCGCAAATATTCATCATAATTAAAAGCCATCTTACATCTCCTTGATTCTATCTATAATTTGCGTAGGTGATATGCTACGCCCATTTGCTTGCCCCATAAACTCCACTTTACGCTCAAGCACACGCTCAATTTCTTCTAAATATTGCCCCTTATTGAGCTCGATGACAAGAATCTTTTTGTAGGTTTCACCAAGTTGTTTTAGTCTTGTTTTAGGACTTGGCCAAAGTGTGATAGGGCGGAATAGTCCCACCTTTTTACCCATTTTCTTTAGCTCAATCATCGCTTCTTTAACAGATAGTGCCGTAGAGCCATAAGCGATGATGGCGATTTCCGCACCTTCTAAATCAAGCTCTTCATTTTGGCAGATATAGGACTCTTTAGATTCTATCTTATTAAACAAGCGATCGATCAACGCCTGCCCCATTTTCGCATCTTCTGTGGGGAATCCAAGCGGTCCGTGATGAAGCCCTGTGATATGGTAGCGGTAGCCTTGGAAAAACGGATTTAAAATCGCGCCTTCATCTGGCTTAACATCGTAGGGCTGGTAGCTTTTAGGGTCGCCTGTAAAAGTGCGGCGATTGATAACGCTCTTTTGCACTTCTTCTATATCTGGGATATAAGTCTTGCCATACATATGTCCAATTGTTTCATCCATTAGCAAAAACACTGGAGTCATTAGCTCTTCAGCTAGATTAAAGGCGCGGATTGTTTGTGTGTAGGACTCTTCAAGATTGCCCGGAGCAATGGCGACAGACTTAAAGTCCCCGTGTGTAGGGTGTTTCAAAAACCCAACATCACCTTGCGCTACGCGTGTAGGCATACCAGTAGATGGACCAGAGCGCATAACATCAGCAATCACCAAAGGCACTTCTGCCATAAAGCCAAGTCCTATTTGCTCAACCTTTAGCGAGATCCCCGGACCAGAGCTGCCTGTCATAGACTTTACCCCGCTCATCGCTGCGCCAAGTGCCGCACAAATCCCGCTAATCTCATCTTCCATTTGGATAAAGTGTCCATTGTGCTTAGGGAGTAGCACGCTCATCTCGTGCATAATATCAGAAGATGGCGTAATAGGATAGCCACCATAAAATCGACAGCCTGCATCGATTGCTGCTTTTGCTACAAGCTCATTGCCACCAGAAATTACCTCTCGCATACTTACTTCCTTTGTGTATTAGTATCTAACATATAGTTGTTGCTGCGCACCTTTTGCGCTCTCTCTTGCGCTTCAGGCGTGATCTTAGCAAACTTAAATTCTTTCCTGTCTGCGACATAGATCGCAAAATCCGGGCAGTGCAGCTCACACTCTTGACAGCCTATGCAGCTCTCAGGGTGCGCCACTTCAATTACTTTGCCAAGCACCTTGTGTGGGTCTAGACGCATACCAAGCACGCCAGCTGGACATAGCGATACGCAAATATCGCAAGCCTTGCAGCGTGTTTCATTGACCCAAACAGGAGTTTGACTAGGGGCGACCATATTTGACATATTCTCTCCTTTCAAGGAAGCATTAGGGACTTCAAGCAATATCTAGCTTAAGCCTTGCTAGAATCTTGCAATGCGTGCAAGTTTGATATAAAACAACTTAAATCTCCCTTTATTTTTTAGTTTGGTAAAGAAAATTTTTACTTCTATGATTTTTGGGGTTTGGCGCAGGTGTTGTTGAGCAGGCTGCAAGCCTAGTGTGTGCGGTGTTTTACTGCTTCATCACACCACTGGCGCACTTCTTTATCAAGAGCTGCAATGGCAGTATAGGATTCTAGCTCTGGAAGCTTTGGCGCAAAGACTTCAAGGGCATTTTTGACAAGCTCATAAATCGCTCCAAATGTAATCTTATCTTGCAGGAAGTGTGAGATAGCCTGCTCATTGCTAGCATTGACAATCACGCCAAGCTTTGGATTCTCTAGTAGCGCATCTTTAAGCTCATAGAGCGGATAGCGATTAGTATCAATAGGATCAAATGTAATGGCTAGAATCTGCGATAAATCCATAGAAGGGATAATGCTTGTCGTAGAAGCTTGTTTGGGGTCAATGGCATAAGCAATGGGCAAGCGCATATCTGGCAGAGCAAAGTGTGCAGTCGTGCTTCCATCAATAAACTCTATAAGCGCATGCACGCTTGAGCTACGCTCTATAAGTGCCTCAATGTCCTTGCAGCCAAAGAGCCAATACGCCTCTAAAATCTCAAAAATCTTATTCATCATACTTGCAGAATCTATGGTGATTTTCTGCCCCATTTGCCAATTTGGGTGGCGCAGTGCGGCGGACTTTGTTTGATCTTTGATAGTGTGGATAGGAGTATCGCGGAATGCCCCTCCGCTAGCTGTGATGACAAGCCGTTTGATCGCGCGATTTGTGCGCAAATACCACAAGCCAAAATGCTCGCTATCAATAGGCACAATCGCCTTTGTATCAAGGAGCCAGCCACCTGCTACAAGGGATTCTTTATTGGCAAGGGCTAGAGTCTTTTTGCAATATTGCGTATGAAGCGATGGCTTAAGCCCAGCAAAGCCCACAATGGCATTTACTACCAATGCAGAATGCGCCGTTTCTAGCATTTCACAAATGCCACTCTCCCCTACAAATACCCTAGCTCCCCGCGCTTCTAGCTGCTCTAAATCACGCTCATCAGCGATAGCGACAAGCTTTGGGCGATGAGCTAGAATCTGCTGATTAAGTAGAGCGATATTGCGCCCAGCAGCAAGTGCTTCTATTTTGTGGGAAAATAAGCTAGCGATCTCTAGCGCAGCTATGCCAATAGAGCCAGTGCTACCTAGGATAATCACAGCAGGCTCGCACCTAAAATCGAGCATCTAGTGCAGGCAAATTCATCAAAAAACATTAAGAAAAAGTGCATACCCACAGCTCCAAAAAGCACTGCATCAAACCGATCTAAAATCCCGCCGTGTCCGGGCAAGATAGAGCCAGAGTCTTTCACTTCTGCCCTGCGTTTAAGGTAGCTTTCATATAAATCCCCAAACACCCCGCACACCGCGACAAATAAGCTTAGAACAATCGCAAGCAAAAAGTGGGTATTAAGCATTAAGATTCCAGCAATACTGCCTACAACAATAGCCACTGCTAGCCCGATGATCACGCCTTCTAGTGTTTTTTTAGGGCTTGTTGGGCTAAAGGGTGTCTTTCCAAAGATTCTACCTCCAAAATACGCCCCCATATCACAAAGTGCCACAATCAAAATCAACCACACCACGCGCAGCACACCAAAATCCACATAGACACTATACAATGCTAAAAATGGCAAGGTTGGGTAGAGAAATGGCAGGATAGATTTTGGACTAAGATTTTGCTTATATGCTACCACGCTTGCTAGAATCACACAGGCTATAAAGGCGGCTTCCACAGGGCGCACGCTAAAAAATGCCAGAATCCACACCCCCAAAGCAAGAGCATAGAGCCAGAGATTTGTGTCGATTTTATACAAGGTGAGAGATTCTCTAAAGCCTAGTATAAATGCCACGCCAAGCACTGCCCAAATCACAATGGCATTGTTCCACACAAGCAAAATCCCAATACCAGCTATAAGGAGTGCAGCAGTGATATAGCGCGCGCTCTCGTTTGCGAATTTATCTTTAGCAGAATCTAAAAAGCTTGTGTCAAATGTCTTAGACTTGTTAGATTCTGGGCTAGATTCTGCTTGGCTGGGCTTTGCGCTAGAATCTAGTGTGCTTGACTCCTTAGTGCTAGCAGTGTCGTTTGAAGAGATGTTATCTGGCTGGGGTTGGTTGGCTTGCTGCTCCATAATAGCTCCTTGTGTATAGCTTACATTCTAAATAAACGCCAATAAACAGCGAAATACGGCTGAGACCTAGCGTTATTTAAGTGAGTTCAAGGTATTATACCAAATCCCCTCTTAACTTAGCGCAAGATACCTAGCTAAACACAAACCCTAAGCTAGAATCTATTTTAGGAGAGCCTATGCCCAAGTCCGCGACTAACCCTATCTATGGCACATACATAAAACACGCGACAAAATTTATCATCAAGCAAATGCAAGAGAAGCAAGCCCAAAGGCTCATTGTCGGGCTTAGTGGTGGGGTAGATTCTGCTGTGGTAGCAAGACTCTGCCAAATCGCTTTGCAAGGCTCTGCCAAAGATCTCAAAAGCACCAATAATGCCAAAGATCGCCTGCTTTGTGTCTTTCTCCCAAGCTCTAAGACAGATAAAAGCTCATTTGTTGATGTGAAAGCCCTTGTGGAGAAGTTTTCTCTGCCCTTTATCCAGCACCCCATAGCTAAATACGATAGCTTATTTAGCGCGCAGTTTGCAGACTCTAGTGCGCTTGAAGCGGGGAACTTCTGCGCTAGGGTGAGAATGGCTCTGCTCTATCACTACTCAAGTATGTATCAAGGCATTGTCGTAGGCACAAGCAATCAATCCGAGCTACTGCTAGGCTATGGCACGATTTTTGGCGATCTAGCGTGCGCGATCAATCCCATAGGCGCATTGTTTAAAACACAGATTTTCTCCCTAGCTAGAATCCTGCAAATCCCAGAATCCATCATCACAAAGCCCCCAAGTGCCGATCTCTACCCCAATCAAAGCGATGAGGGTGAGCTGGGGTTTAGCTATGCAAGCATTGATAGCCTGCTAGCCGCCATAGTGAAAAAATCTGCCAAATACCAAGGGGCAAAGCACCAGCCCATCCCTAGCACAATCCACCCCAAAGCCCTGCATAAAAAGCATTATAAAAATTTTGATGAAAAGCTTGTATCTATGGTGCTTACACGCATAAAAGCCAATCAATTTAAGCGCGAAATGCCCTTAATTTTTCTGCCTAGCCCTAAGCTCTTGCGCGAGCTTCGCACAGACACTTCAAGCCACAAAGCCACGCACAAGGACACATAAGTGGATTTGCACCGCTACCACTACGCGCCACATTTAGGGCATAAAGCCTTAAGCCTTTTGCTCCTGCCTCTAAGCTATCTCTATGGCGCGATTGCCACGCTTAAAAGACTTGCCCCTAGAATCCTCTATGGCAAGCAGGGCAGGGACTTTGGGCTGCCAATCATATCAGTGGGCAACTTAATCGCAGGGGGCAGCGGGAAGACGCCTTTTATCATAGCACTTTGCAAGCATTTCAGCTCCCTTGAGTATGGGCATATCGCTGTAATTTCAAGGGGCTATAAACGCCAGAGCAGGGGGCTTGTATGGGTAAGCAAGCAGGGGCAGATCCTAGCCAATGTCGCCACAAGCGGCGATGAGCCCTATCTCATCGCTAGCGCATTAGCAGGACATAATGTCAGCGTGCTTGTGTGTAAAAACCGCGCCAAAGCCATAGAAGAAGCCAAAGCCCAAGGCGCGAAGCTTGTGCTGCTTGATGATGGGCTGCGTTTTTGCTTTAAGAAGTTTGATGTCATTTTACGCCCAAGCTTTGAGCCATTTTATCCGCGCTTTATCCCAAGCGGGCTTTACCGCGAGTCCCACTCCCTCTACCGCACGCTAGCCAGCTCCCCGCACGCCATAATCGCGCAAGAAAATAGCGACTTCACCAGAGAAGTGCGGCTCACAAACCCAAGCCCCAAGATGTTTCTCATAAGTGCCATAGCCAACCCCACGCGCCTGCTAGCATTCCTCCCACCTATCCTAGCGGACTTCAGCGCGCAAGATTTAACGCTAGATTCTAGCCTAGAGTCTAGGGCGCATAGTGTAGGTAAGTGCAGGATCATTGGAAGCAGATTTTTCCCCGATCATCATCATTTTAGCCATAGAGAGATCCACGCTATCCTAGAATCCTACGCCCCCACATCGCTACTCACTACGCAAAAAGACGCCACCAAGCTCCAAGATTTTGCCGATATATTAAGCATTATGGAGCTTACTCTCCATATCCACCCTAGTGTTTTACGCGCCTTGCAGGAGTATGTTGATAAACGCGGATTGTAGGAGTTGTCGATTCAGTCTTGGGTAGGCATTCCGCAGATTTAGCAAATTTGTGGGCAACCGCAGACCGCAAGTCTTGCTCTACCCCCAAATTTACTAAAAACTACGAAAGCCCCACCGCAATGCTTAGAATCGTGTTGAAGTAAAACAGCCGTTGTGGAGTATAAAATGGGCTTTGTGAAAAAGCTCATTTTATCTGTCATTGCGAGACTTCCGTAGGAAGTCGTGGCAATCCATAATAAAAACACAAAAGTGGATTCTAGTGTAAAAGTGGATTCTAGGCACAGCAGCAGCTAACCCCCCCCGCCCCAAGATTTGTAAAATTTCTACAAAATTAACCGATACTTAAAGCTCTGGGCGTTATAATCGCCTGCTGATCTTACTTTTAAGGAGTGTGTTGTGCTTGGGTTTTATCATAGATTAGGTATTGGGGCGAAGTTTATTCTCTATGTCTCAAATGTTGTGATTCTAGGGATTGCTGCACTAGCCTTTATCACTGCGGATTTTGTCGGGGATAATATGCGAAAAAATGCCGAGGATATTGTCAAAAATGCTTCGCAGAAGTATGCGATTTATATCAGTGGCTCCTTTGATGAGATGTCTTCTGTGCTAGAGTCTAGCTCTAAAATTTTGAGCGATTTGCTTACAATCACTTCTTTAAGCAACCCTACAACCGCCTCTGTCTTTGAGTCATCGGCGAAATCTTCCCTAGATGCGGGAGCTTTTGCTCGCTATGGCTTTGTCTATCTCTTAGACGCCCCCCCCCATTTTGCCGCGAAAAACAGAGCTTACACTACGCCTAAGGGCAATGTCGTTATGCTTTTCCAAGATACAGATACTGATAATCCAGGTGGAATCAAAGTCGTGCAAGCCACTGATGCGGTGCTTGATTTCCCTGTGGTGCAAAAAATCCTTAAAACAGCCAAATACGGCGATCCTGTGTCCTTTGGGCGACCCACAAAGCTGCAATTTGATGGTAAAGAATTTACTGCGTTAAACATCGCTGCTCCAATTTTTGACGCCGATAAGCGACTTGTAGGGGTATTTGGCTTTGTGATTGATCTGGCTGATATAGAGAAATTTATGCTAAACCCCAGTGATAAAACTTGGGACAATGAAGCCAAAGCATTGATACAAAAAGATGGCACAGTCGCTGTGCATAGCAATACTTCTCTCGCTCTCCACAAGCTTACTGAAGCCAACAAGCATCCAAGTGTAGTAGAAATTTCACAAATAATAGCAAATGCTCAAACCGCCGTTATAGAGCATTATGTAACCACAGATGGGGTGGATAGTTATGCGAGTGTGTCGTCTTTCTCCACTGCCGATGGCAATAGCTACTCGATATTTGTCGCCGCGCCTAAGGCAGAGGTGCTAGCTCCTTTATATAGGCTTGAGTGGATTATCGCAGGGGTGGCAGTGGTGATATTACTCCTAGCAGTGGCGACTGTGTATTATCTCGTGCATAGGCTGCTTTCATCAAGGCTGCCCATAATCCTAAAAACCTTGGATCAATTTTTCAAATATGTCAATCACGAGAGCGATGAAGTCCATCATATCAAAATCCGCGCCAATGATGAGCTTGGCAAAATTGGGCAGATGATTAACGAGAACATCGATAAATCTCGCGCACACTTGAAAAAAGATGATGAGCTAGTAGCCGAAGCCCTCTCTGTCATCAACCACACCAAGCAAGGCAGAGTTACAAAAAGAATCACCCTCTCTGGCTCAAACCCCCAGCTAAACGCGCTTAAAGATTCTGTCAATGATCTATTAAATCTACTCTCTAGTGCCATTGGAAACGATCTCTCAGAGCTTAATCGCGTCTTTGACTCCTACACCCGCCTAGACTTCACCACAGAAGTAGCAAATGCACAAGGGCGAGTAGAAGTAGTTACTAACACTCTAGGAGAAGAGATTAGAAAAATGCTCACCACCTCCCTAGAGTTTGCCAACTCTTTGCACAATCAAAGCAACAAGCTAGAAGAAGCCGTAGCCGCCCTTACCAAATCCTCTAACTCACAAGCCAGCAGCCTAGAGCAAACCGCCACTGCAGTAGAAGAGATCACTTCATCTATGCAAAATGTCTCTGGCAGGACCAATGAAGTAATCCAGCAAACAGAAGATATAAGAAATGTCATCGGCATTATCCGCGACATCGCCGATCAAACAAACCTCCTAGCCCTAAATGCCGCCATAGAAGCAGCTAGGGCAGGAGAGCACGGACGAGGCTTTGCAGTCGTAGCTGATGAAGTGCGCAAATTGGCTGAACGCACCAGCAAATCACTAGGCGAGATAGAGGCAAACACCAACCTCCTAGTGCAATCAATCAATGATATGGCAGAATCTATCAAAGAGCAAACCGCAGGTATCACACAAATCAATGAAGCCATCTCTAGCCTAGAGTCTGTAACCCAAGAGAATGTAAGCATTGCTAATGCTAGCTCACAAATCTCACAAGATGTGTCAGGGATTGCTAAGGCGATACTAGATGATGCAAACAAGAAAAAAATCTAACCACAGGCGATTCAGTCTTGGGTAGGCATTCCGCAGATTTTGGGGGCTTTCAAGGCAGTGGCAAGGGCGCATACTTGGTCGTATGTAACCGCAGGCACTGCCGTAGAATCCACCAAAAGCGCGCAAAAGCCAACGCCCCCAAAACTAAAAGTGGATTCTCGTATAGATTGCCACGCCTTGCCCAAGCAAGTCTCGCAATGACAAAAGGGGCTTTCACGCTAGAATCTAGCTTGTTAGATTCTAGGATATGAGCAGTGCTTGTGGGAGAGTAGGCTTGATAGGTAATTAAAGTGTATTGCTTGTTTGCTTTAGCCACAAAGCCAGCCTAAGGGCTGGGCAAAAGGCTTAGCTAAAATACAGGGATAATCTCGCCCTTGTAAGTTTTCTCAATGAAGTCTTTCATCTTTTTGCTTTGCATTGCCTTTTTTAGCTCTAAGATTGCCTTGTTATTTTCATCGCCAGAGCGCACGACAATGATATTTGCATAAGGCGAGCGAGAGTCTTCTACAATCAGCGCGTCCTTTGCTGTAAGGTTCGCTTGTAGGGCATAGTTTCCGTTAATTACCGCTAGATCCGCATCTTGCAAAGTCTTTGGCAGCAAGGCTGCTTCAAGTGCTTTGATTTTGAGCTTTTTGGGATTGTCAATAATATCTGCTTCTTTCGCGCTTAGATTGTTAGGATCTTTTAGCTTGATAAGCCCGTTGTTGTGTAGTAAAATCAGTGCGCGCCCGCCATTTGTGGGGTCATTTGGGATAAGGATAGTCGCGCCATTTTTAAGATCTTTTATGTCTTTTATGCGCTTAGAATACCCACCAATAGGCTCGATGTGGATTTGCGCCACACTCACTAAATCAAGCTTCCTATCCGCGCTAATCTTGTCTAAAAATGGCTTATGCTGCATAAAGTTAGCATCAATGCTTTTTTCATTAAGTGCGATGTTTGGCAGGACATAATCGGTAAATTCCACGACTTCAAGCTCGATTCCAGCTTTTTGTAAGTCAGGGGCAATAAAGCGCAGCATTTGTGCTTGAGGCACAGGAGTCGCACCGACTTTCAGCTTCTCTGCATACGCAAAACCTACAAGAGACAAGGCAACACTCGTAGCTACCAACAACTTTGATACAGCAATTTTCATCGCTAGCTCCTTAAGTTAAGATTGAGTAGGCATTCTAGCGCATTTTTCTTGCTTTTGCGACCAAAGCATCGCCTAGACTTTGCACAAGCTGCACAAGCACAATAATCACAATGGAGGTAACAAGCAAAATATCTTCCTCATACGCTTGGAATCCAAGTCGTATCGCCACATCACCAAGCCCCCCAGCCCCCACAGCACCGCCCATAGCAGAATACCCTATAAGCCCAATGATGGTAATGGTAATGGCATTGATAAGTCCGGGCTTGGCTTCTGCTATCATCATTTTCATCACACGCGCTTTGCTAGCCCCCATACTTAGTGTAGCTTCTATCAAGCCTTTATCAATTTCTTCAAACGCACCTTCAAAAAGCCTAGCGATAAAGGGAATCGCTGCGATACTTAGTGGGATTATCGCAGCAGTCGCACCAATGCTTGTGCCTACAAGTGCGCGCGAGAGTGGCAAAAGCAAGATGATAAGAATGATGAAGGGAAATGAGCGCACAACATTAACAATAGAGCCTAGTATCGCATTGATCGTCTTATGCGAGCAGATTCTACCGCTTCTTGTAACGCTGAGTGCTATGCCAAGAGGTAGCCCAAAAATTGTAGCAAATAGCGTAGATAGCGCGACCATATACAGCGTGTCATAGGTAGCTTGCGAGATTTGGTCATAATTGTAAGCGATACGATCGCTTAAAGCCATAGCTGCACTAGAATCTAGCTCTGCCACCGCCCCATATACAGCCATAATGCCCGCCTGCAAGCCTTGCCTACACAGCTCATCAAACACCTTAGCACTAGATTCTAGGGCTGCCCAGCACTTATCAACAACTTGGCTAGAATCTAGCCACTCCCCAATCTCCACGCACATCATCGCGCAATCGCGCAAAAACGGCGCAATGCATAGCAGCAGCAATAACGCGCAAGCAAGCAGCGCACTAAAGCGTAGTAAAAAAGTCTGCACCCTACTCATTCTTACCCCTAAACTCCAAAGCTATCAATCACCCACAAATCGCTCAACAAGCAGCTGCTTGTCTTTAAGATAGGCGATAGCTTGCTGGTTTTTGCTCTCATCTTCGCCAAACTCCACAAACAAATGCCCCACTTTCATCGTGCTAAGAGGCTCAATATTCCCGGCTAAAATATTGATATCCACCCCAAAGCGTTTAATCACATCGCTCATTAAAGGCTCATTGATATGCTCGCCAACAAAGGAGATCTTATAGGCGTTTTTACTCTGGGCTAGCACTTCTTGCTCGCTTACTGCTGGAAGATATGATAAAAGCTCTTTGGTGATTATATGCTTTGGTGCGCTAAAGATTTTCTCCACACTGCCTCTCTCCACAATCTCCCCGCCGCTCATCACGCACATTCTGTTGCAAATCTCGCGCACGACTTCGATTTGATGAGTGATAAGCACGATTGTGAGTCCAAGTTTAGATTGTATGGATTTTAGTAGCTCTAGGATAGATTTTGTGCTTTTGGTATCAAGCGCACTTGTGGCTTCATCGCAGAGCAAAATATCTGGGTGGTTACTAAGGGCGCGCGCTATGGCTACTCTCTGCTTCTGCCCACCACTTAGCTGACTAGGGTAGAAATGCGCCTTATCACGCAAGCCCACAATGGATAAAAGCTCATACACGCGCGTCTTTATCTGCTCTTTCTTCCAGCCTGCAATCTCAAGGGCAAACGCTACATTGCCAAAAACATCGCGCGATGAAAGGAGATTAAAATACTGGAAGATCATTCCAATTTTTTGCCGCCGCTTTTGCAAAGTAGATTGCGCTAGCTCTAAAATATTCTCACCATTGATGCGCACTTCACCACTTGTGGGCTCTTCTAGGCGGTTGATTAGGCGGATAAGCGTGGATTTCCCAGCACCTGAGTAGCCGATGATCCCCATAATATCCCCGCGATTGACAGATAGAGAAAGCGGGCGAATGGCTTGGAATCCATTGGGATAAGTTTTAGTAATGTTGCAAAGCTCTATCACAGGCTGCGTAGTGTCGTGCATAGTGGGATTATCCTTAAAAGCTCTAACTAGATTCTAGCCCTACTAGAATCTACCTAAATATAAATATTGTTATGCTAGAAATTGGGCAGGATTCTAGCATAAATTACATAAAGGCAATGTATGCCACAGAGCACTTTATCCAAGTAGATTCTAGCTCTTAGACTCTATTTACTCCGTGCCACTGCGCTCTTGCGCCATTTGCTCCACTTCTGCGACAAAGGATTCTAAAAGCTTAGATTCTGGGAGCTTGCGTAGGACTTCACCCTCTTTAATGATCATTCCAGACTTATGCCCAAAGGCTATGGCAATATCTGCGTGCTTTGCCTCTCCTAGCGCATTGACCGCACAGCCCATAACGCTCACTTGCAGCGGCGTTGTGATATGGCTTAGTCGCTTCTCCACTTCTTTGACCATACTTACCAAATCCGCCTGTATGCGCCCACAAGTAGGGCAAGAGATGATAGTGATCCCCTGCTTCTGCCGCCCACTATATCGCAAAATCGCGCGCGCAAGGGCGATTTCTTGCTCTAGCTCGCCGGTGATTGAGCAGCGCATCGTATCGCCAATGCCCTCCATAAGCAGCCCCCCAAGTGCCATAGAAGACTTAATCGTGGAGTGAAACATCGTCCCTGCTTCTGTAACGCCTAGATGAAAGGGGTATTCCACAAGTGGGCGTAGCATTCTATATGCTGCCATTGTGCGCTCCACATCGCTGGCTTTGAGCGAGACTTTGAGGTTTGTGAAGCCAAAATCCTCTAAAAGCTTGATATTGTATAAAGCAGATTCCACCATACCCTTTGGAGTCGCGCCATACTTTTCTTCAAACTGCTTCTCTAAACTGCCGCCATTAACACCTATGCGGATAGGGATATTACGCGCATTGCACGCATCTGCCACGGCTTTGATCTTATCCTTTGAGCCGATGTTGCCCGGATTTATGCGGATGCAATCCACCGACTCTGCGGCGATAAGCGCGTATTCATAGCGGAAGTGTATATCAGAGACAAGCGGCAGCGGGGAGATCGCGCGCAAGTCTTTAAGCGCGTGGGCGTCTTTGAGATCACTCACTGCCACACGCACAATGTCCGCTCCTGCTAAAGCCAAGCGATCTAGCTGCTCTTTTGTGGCTTGTATGTCCTTAGTCTTTGTAAAAGTCATACTCTGCACCGAGATTGGCGCATCGCCGCCGATGGCGACATTGCCCACTAAAATCTGCTTTGTTTTGTAGCGCGGGGGAAGCGTGCTTGAAGCCGCATTAGATGAATCTAGCATAAAGTATCCTTAAGAAGTGGCAATTTGGTATATTATAGCAGACTTCATCATTTGCTAAAAACCACAAACACACCAAAATATGCTAAAATCCGCGCAAATACCAAGAAGAAAGACTCCAAAATGCACGAATACTCTGTCGTAACAGCTCTCCTAGAGCAATGCGATCACTACGCACTAGAATCTAGCGCAAGAGAGATAGAGAGAGTTGTCGTGGGTATTGGTGAGCATAGCGGCATAGAGAGTGCATTGCTACAAAGCGCGTTTGAGACATTTAAAGAAGAAAGCATATATGCAAAGCACGCACACCTAGAGATACAAATCCAGCCCATAATGCTTGCGTGTAGCTCCTGTGGCACTACTAGCACACCAGAAGAGCAGAGCTACGCCACTTGCCCAAAATGCGCTAGCAAGAGCGTGCAAATCACACAGGGCAGAGATATGCTGCTTCTGCGCCTAGAAATGCTCGAGTAGAATCTAGCAAGTGCCAAGGAGAATCTATGGATAGCCCATTTACAAAAGACTTGTTAAAGGACCTTGTCAAGCGAGCTGATGAGCTGACTTTAGAGCAGATCAAAGAGAGCTGGGAAATCGCTGGGGCTATTAAAAGCAAGCAAGAAGCCCTGCAAAAAGAACTGCAAAGCTATAAAGATGAGATTCTCACCCAGCAAAACACGCTAAAAGACTTGCGCTCACAAGAGAGCGCACTAAAAGAGCAAATCAAAGAGCTAGAATCTAAAAAGCGCAAAGCCAGCGAAGAGCTAGCCAAGCTCCACGATGAAATCAGTGTCCAAACAATCATAACCCAAGCCAAAAAGGCAAAGTTAGAGCTACAAGAATCACGCAAGCAGATTCTACCCGGTAGCCTAAAAAGCGTGCAAATCTACCTAAAAGATGGCTCCATAGCTAAAGCAAAGCCCGCGCAAAAGCTCTTTGGCGAAGATGTGTATAAAAAATATCGCGTAGCGTTTAAAGAAAACCACACCTTAAGAAACCATATCTCCGATCTTGAGCTAGAAAACAAACGCCTACAAATCGAGCTGCGCGACTTCTACGCTGATCTAGCCCTAGAAGGTATGGGCGCGCTAGAATCTAAAAAGCAAGAGACAAAACCACTCCCCAAAGAGCCCAAAGAAATTATCGCCACAGAAGAAGACTTAAGCGATTTTAAAAAAATGCTCCAAGACCACAAGCGCAACAAAACAAAAAGCCACAAAAACTAGAGAAGCCTAGTGTAGAGCCTAAGCACAAAAGCACTTACTAGCCAGAATCTAAACAAAAGCAGGGAGCAAAATATGGCGACTTCAAAAGAGTATAAAGACTATGTGTTAGAACGGCTGCAAGAGTGCGTAGCAGAGTTGCGTGAAGATTCTAAGGGCAAAATAGAATCTTATACTTTTAGTGCGAGAAAAATGTTTGGGGAATACTGCGTGTATATACAAGATTCTAAATCTATGCAAAAGCCCAAAGCACTTTTCTTACTTTGCGATGAATGCGTGTTTTTAAAACAATATGCACTCTTAGATTCTCTTTTAGAACATTGTCAAAAAGGAAAGCCCTATCCGGGCGCAAAGGAATGGTGGATTATTGATATAGATTCTAAGGAATTATTACAAGAGATTATTACAAACCTTGCCCCAATTTTATGCGCTAAAAATGCCCTGTAGCATAGATCTAATTACAATATCTCTGCGTGTCCATTGCGCACGACCACTAGATCTTCTATCCTAACGCCATAAAGCCCGGGCAAGTAAATGCCTGGCTCGATAGAAAACACCATACCATCTTCAATGATCATCTCACTTCTTTTAGAGATGTTGGGCAGCTCGTGTATATCAAGCCCTATGCCGTGCCCTGTGCTATGGGAAAAATACTCCCCAAACCCAGCCTTATCAATCACTTCTCGCGCTAGGGCGTCAATTTGCTTACCGCTCATTCCAGTGCGCAAGCTTGCAATCGCACTCTCTTGGGCTTTGCGCACGGTGTCATAGATTTTTTGCAGTTTTTTATCGCTAAATTTCTGCTTTTTTCCAAAGTGGATTCTACCTTGTGAGAAGACCGCTGTGCGCGTGCGATCCGAGCAGTAGCGTTTATACTTAATCCCCGCATCAAAAAGCAGCAAATCTCCATCACGCAAGTGATCTTTACAAGGCAGAGCGTGGGGCTTGGCGGCATTAGCATTGATACTAAGGATTGGATTAAAGCTTAGGGTATAGCTGCCATCTTGCTCCAAAGCTTGGCGCGCTAGGGCGTGGAGATACAGCTCTGTGGGATTATCAAGCCTTTCTATCGTCTTTTCTATCATTTTGGCAAAGCGTTTATATGCCTTTTTATTAAGCTCTTGGGATTTGGCAATGAGTGCTACTTGCTCATCGCTCTTAATAATCCTAAGCTGCTGGTGGAAGTTTGGCAGTGGCTCTAGGGTGCATTTTGGCAGCTTTGCAAGCAGCATTTGATACTCCTGCACACACACTTTCAAGGGATCAAGGGCTAGAGATTTCACGCGCTCCTTTTGCAGTAGCTCAATCATAGATTCTAGCAGGTTAGCACTCTCTACCACCTCAATGCCGCTTGCTAGATTTTCTCTAGCTTCAGTAGTGTAGCGAGAGTCTGTGAAAAAGATCTTCCTAGAATCTAGCACAAGCAAAATAGCGTGATCACAGCTGTATCCACACTCAAAATACTGCGCACTCTCATCAGTGGTGAAAAACGCTTGCGGACGCGCTAAGGGCGTGAAATGCTTGCGCGACATTATTTTGCTTGTGCGTTTGTTTGCTGGGCTTTAATGGCTTGGACTTCGCTAATGATTTGGATAAGTGAGATAAGCCCGATGTGGTAGCCATACGCGCCAAAGCCTGTAATCACCCCAGCACACACTGCGCCAGTATAGCTCTTTTGCCGGAAGTCTTCACGCGCAAAGATATTGCTAATATGCACCTCAACCACAGGCACACCACACGCCATAATCGTATCAGCCAGCGCGATAGAAGTATGTGAGTAGGCGGCAGGGTTGATTAGCACGCCATCATACTCTCCGCCGACACACTCTTGCAGCTTGTCGATCATCTCGCCTTCAAAATTACTTTGGAAAAACTCTAAAGAAATGTTGCTTTGCTTGGCAAATGTGCGCATATTTTCGTGGATTTGATCTAAGGTAAGGGGTCCATAGATTCTAGGATCTCTGTGCCCTAGTAGGTTTAAGTTTGGTCCTTGTATGACAAGAATTTTCATCACTGCTCCTTTGGGATTTTAGCGGGCATTGTAGCAGATACACGCAAACTAGACAATGCCTTCTTGTGCTATAATCGCGCCCTACTTCACAACTATAAAGGATCACCAATGCGACTACAATCTCTCATAAAATCCACTCTAAAATCCATCTTGCCAGCTCCAGATTCTAGCCCGCTGGCAAAGATTCTCCACAAGGGCTTTGCATTTCTCACGCTCAAAAGAATGAGCAAAGCCGAGCTAGAAGATGACCGCGCAAAACACCGACACGAGGTTTGCCATTAGCAGAGAGTTTGACTACATCTGCCGCGATGACAAATACGCCACCAATGGCGCAGGCGTAGAATCTAATAGCGACTACTTTATCCAAGATATTTGGGGGGCGCGTAAAGTAGCGGCTACAAAGCCTACACGCCACTATGATGTAGGCTCATCAGTTGCGGGCTTTATCGCCCACCTCCTAGGTGCTAATCAACCTACAACCCTAATCGACATTCGCCCCCTACCCTGCCTAAACACAAGCTTTCTAACTGCCAATGGGGGGCTACAATATCTGCAAGCTAACGCCACAAACTTAGACAATATCGCAGATTCTAGCCTAGAATCTATCTCTGCACTCTGCAGTATCGAGCATTTTGGACTTGGGAGATATGGTGATCCAATCGATCCTATGGGGTGGGAGAAAGCCCTGCTAGCATTTGAGCGCGTGCTAAAACCCGGTGGCAAAATGTATATATCTGTCCCTGTTGGGCAGTGTGATAAAGTCTGCTTCAATGCCCACAGAGTCTATCGCCCACAGACGATTATCGACACACTAAAGCATTGCCAAATCCTAGAGATGAGCTATATCATCGGGCTTGATACAAAGCTATGTATGGAGTATAGAGATGGGCAGCTGCATATCAATCAAGCTGCCCTAGAATCTATCCCAGATATGAAAAATTGGGGTGCTACCGGGCTCTTTGAGTTCCAAAAGCAATGAGCTAGATCTAGCGTTAAGCTCCTGCTTTGAGATTTGCTTGCAAGCTTAGATTCTGCTACTGCTGGCTAGAATCTAGCTGCAAGGATTCTAGCTCGCCACTGCTAATCATCGCGCGTAGCATTGCAATTGTCTGCGCGATTACTTCTTGCTCTTCTTGTGTGGTAATGCTGCTTCTTGGCGTATGCAAGAAAACATAGCGTTTATTGTGCGTAGCCCAGCGGCGCGTGTCATACTCTGGATAGAGAGCGATTGTGGGGACTCGTTGGTTGCACGCTAGGTGCAGTGTGCCTGTGCTGGGGCTTATCACGCAGCTAGCGCGATCTATCCACGCACTAAGCTGCAAGAGATCATTATCATTACAAAAGACAATAAGCTTGCTTTGAGTATTTTGCGGTTGGGGGGGGGGAGGTGTAGAATCTAGGCTAGATTCTAGCTCTTGCATAAAGTCTTTATGCACTTTGTCAAAGGTTACTACAAGCGGGATACACTCTGGGATTTGCGCGATTTTGTCAATAAGCGTGATGAAGCCCTGCTTGGTTAGTGAATAAGGGCAAGCATTGTTGAAGGGATTTATCATTATAAGATAGTAAGGCTTGCTAGATTCTAGCCCTTGGTGCGCAAACTCTTTGGCAAGGTAGTCTTGCACCACTTGCGCGTGCTTTTTGCCATAAGGAAGCTTGCTTTGCGCGAGATCAAGCAGGGGGAATTTCTCATCATAGAGCTTTGGATTTATCGCGCGCACAAAGGCAAGCAAGATCTCGCGCTCATCGTAGTTGCGATACTTCTTCCACATATAAATCCCTACACTTTTACACCGCCAAGAAAATAAGCTTGCAAATTTTGTCGCACAAACTATGCGCTTGGCATTGGTGGAGAGTGCGAAGCGGATATGCGTGGTTTTAGAGTTAGTAAGCAAGGCATAATCGCAGCAGTAGCGATCGATAGCTTGCTTTGTGCAGGGCTCTACCACATCGACAAAGTCGCATTCGCGCAAGAGGTTTTGCAAAGTAGGCTGGGCAAAGACAATAAGCTTGCAAGAGTAAATATGCTTTAGCACATAAAGACTCTCAAGCCCTATAACGCACTCACCCAAAGCATTTTGGATAAAGATTACGCCAATGGTAAGCTGCTTTGAGTTACGCGCCATTTATGTCCTATATCGTGGAGTTTGCGGCGCATTATAGTAAAACATCTTGTGCTAAGGCAAGGCTGCCATTTGTCATAAAGTGGAATTGATTGTGGATTGTGCCTAAAGACTCAAAGAGCTCGCGAGATAGCTCTAGCCCTACCTTTCTCTCTTCACTCTTTGGATTCTGGCTTTTATGTGCCTTTTCTAAGCGCAAGATCCAAGAATTTGGGATAAAAACTCCGGGTAATTTATCGCGTAAAAATACTACGCTTTTATAGCTTACAACGGGGAAAAACCCTAGCACAAGCGACACCCTTGTCCCCAATATGCGATTGGCAGATTCTAGGCTATCTAGGAGGATATGAGCAGACTCTAGGCTATAGACAGGCTGGCTAAATAGCGCGCTAAGAGAGCAAGAGCTAGAATCTATAAACGCGCTTTTGATCTTTTTAAGCATTTTGCTTTCAATCGTCTTTGGATTGATGGCATAGGAGTTTATGACATTGCAATTATAAATGCGCTTGGGCGTGGATTTTAGCGCGCTGCCTGTAAGATCCAGCCCCGCATTTAGAGTATTGATAATGGCATTAAGCTTTGTGGAGCTATCTTCAAAGACAGCTTTAGCCTCTGTATTGCCAAGCTTAATAGGGTCGCCTGTTAGGCTTAAAAATGTGCGCAAGTTAAAGGCATTTGCCGATAGGATCTCACCACAAAGTGCGATAGAGTTTCTATCTCTCATAGAAATTGTGCAAATACAGGGCTTTTGCAAGGACTCTTGTAGGGCAATGCTACTTAGCACAGATGAAGGCTTAAAGCGCGCTAGTGGAGAATCTGTGCAGACAAAGCTATCAAAAAGTGCGCAAGACTTAAGCGCATTTAGAGACTCTTGCGCTAAGGCTTGCACGCCAACTAGTGGTGTAAGCTCAAAGCTTAGAAAGCTCTCGCCACTCTCTAGCTTGCTAAATGCTCTATCGATCTTCCTATCTAAATGCGCCCCTAGCATTGGGTCTCCTTGTGTATTACTGCAGTGAGCCTAGGACATTTTTTGTCGCTTTGACAAGATTTTCTAAGCTAGGCTTGACTTCTTCCCATTTGCGCGTCTTTAGTCCGCAATCTGGATTGATCCATAGCTGCTCTTTTGGCAGGACTTCAAGCAGTGCGCGGATTTGCGCTTCTAGCTCGCTCACGCTTGGGACTCTAGGGCTATGAATGTCATACACCCCCGGACCTATCTCGTGCTTATAGCCCACTTCTTTAAAGACTTTAAGCAGCTTATTGCCACTGCGCGCAGTTTCAATGCTAATCACATCAGCATCAAGGGCTTGTATAGTTCTAATAATGTCATTAAACTCGCTGTAACACATATGCGTGTGGATTTGCGTGCTAGATTCTGCGTTGGCAGTGGCAATTTTGAAGCACTCTAATGCCCATCGCTCATACTCTGCGATATTTTCAGCACGCAATGGATAGCCCTCTTTAAACGCCGCCTCATCGACTTGGATAATCTTTATCCCAGCTTTTTGCAAGTCATCAATCTCATCAGCAATCCCTAGAGCGATCTGCTTACACACTAGCGCACGCGGGACATCATCACGCACAAAGCTCCAGTTTAAAATCGTAACCGGACCTGTTAGCATACCTTTTACAAGCTTTTTAGTAAGGCTTTGGGCATAGGTGATCCACTCTATCGTCATCGCTTTGGGGCGAGAGACATCGCCATAAATAATTGGGGGCTTGACACAGCGGCTGCCATAGCTCTGCACCCACGCATTTTGGCTAAAGACAAAGCCCTTCATCTGCTCGCCAAAATACTCCACCATATCGTTGCGCTCTGGCTCTCCATGCACTAGCACATCAAGCCCGATTTCTTCTTGGAATGCAATGCACTCCTTAATATAAGCCTTGATACCCTCATCATATTGCTCCTTAGAAATCGCGCCTTTTTTATAGCCTAAACGCAGAGCGCGTATCTCTTGTGTCTGGGGGAAAGAGCCTATGGTGGTTGTAGCTAGATTAGGATAGGCGAGTGCGGATCTTTGTGCCTTTATGCGCGTGGCAAAGTCTTCATCGCGCGAAGTTTTGATACTAGAATCTAGGCGAGCTTTAAGCGCGCTATCGTGGATTTTGCTCGAGCTTTTGCGCGTGGCTATTAGAGCTTGATTAGATTCTAGCTTGCTGCGCGCGCTATCATTAGGAGCGCGGAAGAGTGTATCTAGCGTTAGTAGCTCTTCTATTTTATCTAGTCCAAAGGAGAGCCAAGAGAGGATCTCACTATCCATTTTTGTCTCCGCACTCTTGCTATAAGGTGTATGCAAAAGTGAGCAAGAAGAAGAGATGACAATGCGCTCTTTTGGGATATATGTGGCAATTTCTTCTAGCAAAGCAAGCTTAGATTCTAGGTCGGCTATCCAAATATTGCGCCCATCAATCACCCCAGCAAGTAGCACCTTATCACTTTTAGCTAGCTTTGCTAGAATCTGCTTATTTTTCTCCCCATAGATAAAATCAAGCCCAAGCCCATAGATTTTAGATTCTAGGAGAATTTCGCTTGCCTCATTGCTATGCTCAAAAAATGTGCTAACCACTGCTTTAATGCCCTTATCCGCGATGGCATCATAAGTGGGCTTAATGAGATCATAAAATCGCTCATCAGCCCCGCGCGTGAAAATCGGCTCGCTAAATTCTATAAGCAAGCTAGAATCTAGTCTTGCTAGCTCATCAAGTAGTGTGAAATACGCGGCTTTGATAGAGTTAAAGACTTCGGCAAACTCTCCTTGTGTAATCTTGCTCAATGCAACAAAGGTAAAAATACCGATTAAAGAGATTTTAGGCTTGTAGCCTAAGGCTTTGGCTTCTTTGTATTGATTGATAATCGCACTTGCATCAACCTTATAAATATCATTGCTACTAAGCTCTGGCACGACAAAGTGGTAGTTGGTATTAAACCACTTTGTCATCGCACACGCTAGCCCATCTTTATGCCCTCTAGCCATAGCGAAATACCCCTCTAGCCCACTTAAATGCTGGAATCTAGCAGGCTTTGCCCCAAGTGTGTAGGCAAGATCTAGGACATTATCATAGAAGCTAAAGTCATTGACACAGACATAATCTAGCCCCTTTTGCTCCGCCCAGTGCTTTACTCTTAGCTCTTTGGCGACCTTTTCTAGCTCATTTTGGCTAATCTTGCCAGCCCAAAAGCTCTCCAACGCTCTTTTTAGCTCCCTATTTTCCCCAATGCGTGGGAATCCAATAATTTGACTCATACTAATCCTTTCAAGTAGTGATGTAGTGGTATTATAGATATTTTTTGATAAATACATATTGTGTTTATGAATTTTTGGCTAATTTTGCGGTGTTTTTTGGCTGTGGGGTGGGTGCTTATGCAAAGATTCTCGCAAGCAAGGGGCTTGGCGACCATTATACAAACGATACAAAAAGTAACAAACACATATTGTGTTTATAAATTTATCTAATTTATATGCAGCGATAAATGCGCTCCACAGCTAAATACTAAATGAAGCGGATATTGATTTGCGGATATTGATTTGATAGTGTAAAACTCTATGAAGTAAGTAATATCCCTTAAGGAGTCAGGATCATAGTGGGGCACAAGCAAGGCAAAGATAGAAGTAAGCCCAAGCTCCAAGTAAAGGAGCTAGGCTTATGGCTTATTTCACCCCACAAAACTCTTTAATCGCCTCAACCTTATCCGTTCTCTCCCAAGAAAATTCCGGTAACTCTCGTCCAAAGTGTCCATACGCCGCAGTTTTACGATAAATGGGGCGAAGCAAATCTAAAGATTCTATAATGCCTTTAGGCGTTAATCTAAAGACTTTTTTCACGCACTCTGTCAGCACAGAATCTTCCACCTTGCCCGTGCCTTGCGTATCTACAAGGATTGATACCGGCTCTACTACACCAATGGCATAAGCTACTTGCACCACCGCTTTATCACACACACCACTTGCTACAAGATTCTTAGCTACATATCTTGCCGCATACGCCGCACTTCTATCTACTTTGCTGGGGTCTTTCCCGCTAAATGCCCCGCCTCCGTGCGGACAGCTCCCGCCATAAGTATCTACAATGATTTTACGCCCGGTTAGCCCCGCATCGCCTTGTGGTCCGCCGATGACAAATTTGCCCGTAGGATTGACAAAATAGCGGATATTATCGTTCAAATACTCTTGTGGGATTACCTTCTGCACGATTTCTTCAATGACTGAATCTTTCAAATGGCTTTGCTGTGTCTCTGGGCTGTGCTGCGTTGAGATAACGATTGTATCAATGCTTACAGGCTTGCCATCTTCATAACGCACGGTAACTTGGGACTTGCCATCTGGGCGTAAAAAGGGCAATGTGCCATCTTTGCGTTTTGCTGCTAAGCCCTCTGTAATGCGATGAGAGAGCCAAATAGGCAAGGGCATAAGAGATGGTGTCTCACGGCACGCATAGCCAAACATAAGCCCTTGATCTCCCGCGCCTATCTCGCCATCGGCTCTATCTACGCCTTGATTTATATCTGGGCTTTGCTCACCAATACCATTTAGCACTGCTGCACTACGATAGTCAAAGCCATAAAGCGCGTCTGTGTAGCCAATCTCTTGCACGACTTTTCTAGCGATTTCTTGCATAGGGGCATATATACTTGTCTTTAGCTCGCCTGCGATGACGCAAAAGCCATTGCTTACAAGCGTCTCACACGCCACACGCGCATTTTTATCTCGCTCAATGATATAGTCAAGCACCGCATCACTGATTTGGTCTGCCATTTTATCTGGGTGTCCTTCAGTTACAGATTCTGAAGTGAAGAGAAATGATTTTTTCATAAACTCACCTTGTGTTTGTAGATTTTGAGCGAAAATGATAGCAAAAATTGTTAAACACAATATATGTTTAGTGATTTTATAGCTCTTGCGCCTCTATTTTACAAAGACTTTACAAGAAGAGAATAGACTTTTACACAGCAGGTCTATAATCCTTGCTAGATTCTCCACAACCTAAGGGACACTATGGCAAAAAACAATCCCGCAAAACCAGCAAACAAGCACTCCAAAGTCCAGCAAAAATCTCAAAGCAGTAGCACAAAAAGTATCGCGCAAGCCACTACTGCCCCCTACAAAGACCCACTGTCTCTCGCCCTGCGTGCAAGCCTATATGTAGCCATCACCACTACAATCGCTGTGTTTACGCTCATTGTCGGCTATATCCTTTATAGCGGCTTGCCACACTTGAATGCGAGCCTTTTTGAGTGGAAATACACCACAGAAAATGTCTCTATGCTCCCGGCGATTATTAACACCATTACTATCGTGCTGCTCTCTCTGCTATGCTCTGCGCCAATTGCGATTCTAGGTGCAATCTACTTGCAAGAGTATGCAAAGCCCAATTCTTGGTTTGTAAGCACAATCAATATGGCTTCAGAGACATTGGCTGGAATCCCATCTATCGTGTATGGGCTATTTGGGTTTATCGTGTTTGTCATTTATGTGTTTGATAATACTTTCACTATGCTAGCAGGGGCTTTCACACTAAGCATTATGGTGCTCCCACTTATCCTGCGCAACACACAAGAAGCCCTAAAATGTGTGCCAGAGACCTATAAAGAAGCGGGCTTTGGGCTTGGTGCGCCAAAGCTTGTGGTGCTGTTTCGCATTGTCCTGCCTTGTGCTGTAAGCGGTGTGCTATCAGGTGTGATTTTATCCATTGGACGCATTATTAGTGAGAGTGCCGCCTTGCTCTATACATCAGGGAGCGTGGCACAAGTAGCATTAAGTATGGATTCTGGGCGCACACTAAGCGTGCATTTGTATCAGCTACTTAATGAAGGGCTTTATATCAATGAGGCTGCTGCTAGCGCGGTAGTAATCTTGCTTGTCGTCATAGCACTCAACCTTCTATCAAACTTTGTCGCTAAGAAATTTAGCCCACCTATGCCAGCATAATACAAGACTACACCAAGGAGACACAATGCAGCACCCTAAACCGCAAACGCCAAAATCAAAAGAGATTTTCACACTCAAAAATATGAATCTACATTATGGGGACTTCCACGCACTTAAAAATATCAATCTCGCTTTGTTAAAAAATGAAGTGAGTGCCTTTATCGGTCCAAGTGGTTGCGGTAAGTCCAGTCTCCTGCGCTGCTTAAATCGTATGAATGATTTGGTGGCTGATTGTCAAGTGGGGGGCAAGATCTTGCTTGAGGGTAAAGATATTTACAAAGACTATAATGTCAATATCTTGCGCAAACGAGTAGGAATGGTGTTTCAAAAGCCTAATCCTTTCCCTATGAGCGTGTATGATAATATCACCTTTGGTCCTAAAACTCACGGCATAAAGAAAAAAGCCGAGCTTGATGAGATAGTAGAGCGATGTCTAAAAAGCGCAGCCCTATGGAAAGAGCTCAAAGATCGCTTGAAAAAATCTGCCCTTGGGCTAAGTGGCGGACAGCAGCAGCGACTATGTATTGCACGCGCTCTTGCGGTGAATCCAGAAGTGCTCCTAATGGACGAGCCCACAAGCGCACTAGACCCGATCTCTACACTAAAAATCGAAGAGCTAGTCAATGAGCTAAAACAAAAATACACCATAGTAATCGTTACTCATAATATGCAACAGGCCGCTAGAATCTCAGATAAAACGGCGTTTTTCTTACTTGGAGAAGTGGTAGAATTTGATACAACCTATGCGATGTTTAACACCCCAAAAGACAAGCGCACAAAAGACTATATCGGCGGCAGATTTGGGTAGAATCTAGGCAAGGAGTATTGGCTATGGTATATGTCCTAGAAGATGATAGTAGTATTTTGGAGCTTGTGCTCTATGCACTAGCAAGCCAAAATATCGAGGCAAAAGGCTTTGATAACGCGCTAGATTTTAATAACCACCTAGCCCAGAAGCTCCCATCGCTCATCGTCCTTGACCTAATGCTTCCTAATGAAAATGGCTTAAGTATCTTAAAACGCCTGCGGGAAAAGAGCAAGACTCGCAATATTCCTGTAATCATACTAAGCGCGCTTGGCAGCGAGTATGACAAGATTAAGGGGCTTGATTTAGGAGCTGATGACTATCTATCAAAGCCTTTTAGCGCGCTGGAGCTACTAGCTAGAATCCGCGCATTACTACGCCGATGTAGTGGCGATGATTTTGGAGACTTGGTGCTAGACTCCCTATCGCTATCGCCCAAACGCCACACCATCACTATCGATAATCAAGAGATCAAAACCACATTAAAAGAATTTGAGCTGCTTGCTTGTCTGCTCAAAAACCCTAATAGAACATTCTCCAGAGAAGAGCTGCTTGATCTTGTGTGGGGCTATGAGCCTAGCGGGGAAACACGCACCGTAGATATGCACATCAACACCCTGCGAAACAAGCTTGGAAGCTTTGGAAAAAAAATTGAAACCATACGCGGTGTGGGATATAAACTAAACACGCAATAGCTCAAGTAGATTCTAGCGATAAATTGCGTTTGAACCTTGACCAGCAACAGACTAGAATCTAGCTTTGTATGTCGCGCCACTAGAGCAAGAGAAAGGCTAGCGCCTAAAACTTCTTCATATTTGCATCTTGCAAAATATCCTGTGCGATATGCTCTACGCCTAGGCTAATCTCTTGCGTCTTATGTGCGGTTTGCGTGTTATGATTTGTTATCTCTTCTAGCTCAACAATACTTTCATTGATATGCTCAATGCCCTCCATTTGCACCTTAATTGCCTCGCCCATATCATTAATACTTTGCACGAGTAGATTCACACTTGCCCCTATCTCGCCAAGACTCTTTTGTGTGCGTTCAGCCAAGTTTCGCACTTCATCAGCTACGACTGCAAAGCCCCGCCCGTGCTCCCCTGCCCTTGCTGCTTCAATCGCTGCATTTAATGCTAAAAGATTAGTTTGATCGGCAATCTCTGCGATAAATCCTAGAATCTTTTTAATATCATCGCCCTGCTGCACCACTTCTTGTGCCTTACTATCAACACCCTGCATAGATTCTGTAATCTCTCTTACCGCATTTGCCGTCTCTTCTAGCGACTTGCTTTGCTTCTGTGTGCTTTCACTCATCGCCATTACAGAATCTTCTAGCTCTTTTGCCTTGAGATTTAGCGATTTTGCAAAATCAAGGCTAGTAAAAAGCATTTTGCGTATCTCTTCGCCCAAATGCCCCACACCTTCATTCATCGCTTGAAGTTCGCCTTGCAGATTCTGTGCTGACCTACTCTCTTGCTTTTGGAAGTCATTATCTGCATATCGCTTCAAAATCACAAGCACACGCGAGACATTCTCATCAAGGGAAGTTAGCATTTCATTAAACAGCACGCCAAGTTGCGTTAGCTGCGGATTATTCGCATTTGTCTGTATCTGCAAATGCAAATGCCCCTGCTTGATACTCTCAACCGCTTGGAAAAATTCCTGCAAACTCTTTGTATCTTTCAAAAGATTATGCTGGATTGTCTCTACATTTTCATTGATCGCTTCTGCCATTTCTTGAAACTCATCGCCGCTGCGGAGTTTCAAAGGATTCACACTTTTTTGCTTGTGATTTAAAAAGTCAAAAAACTCTAGCAAACTCTTTTTAATGCGTCTAATGGGCTTTAGCAAATACGCCAAAATCACATACAACGCCACCACAAGAATAAAGGCAAAAATGCCTAGCATAATGAAAATAGGCTTGTTGTTTTGACTTAGCTTATCGGCAATGCGAGATTCTGGGATAATGGAGCAAAGCAGCCATTGCGTTTGAGATTCTAGCTTACAAGTTGCGATATTAGAATCTAGCTTAAAAGTTGGTGTGTCCGCATTAAAGCTACTTTTTATCGCCTTAGAAAAATCATCACTTTGCAAAATCTTGCTCTCATCATTATGACTTACATAATTGCCATTTTTGTCTATGACGATAATCTCTTGTTCGCTTGTATTCTCATCTTGCGCGTGGATATAGGCATTCAGCGATTTTAGGGCAATATCGCTACTAGCCACACCGATGAATCTGCCATTTTCAATCAGCGGGGAAGCAAAGCCAAAAACTGGAATCTTATATGAGTTTTGTATCCACGGCTCACTTAGCACTTCATCTTTGAGTGAATTTTTAGGGATTTGATACCAGCTTCGTGTGCGGGGGTCATAGCCATCTTGTGGGTATTGGTGTTTGCCATTGCCCCGTAGCATTCTCCCGCTAGATTCTATACCGATATAGGTAAGATTAAAGTCCCCAGATTCTTGGATAAGGCGGAGATTTTGTGTCATTTGGGATTCATTTAAGCCACTTGCAAGGGCTTCTTTTGCAAGTTTTTGAATCAACCGCTTTTTCTCATCAATATACACATCTATGAGATTTTCTAATTGCGTTACTTGCTTTTCTTGCGTCTCATACTCAATAAGTGTAATGGTCTTTTGTGCATTAAAATACACAAACCACGCCAAAATGCTAAAACTCACAAGCACCATTAAAGTCGTGCTAATAGATACCTTTGCGTTGATTCCCAATCTCGGTTGATGTGTCGCCATCCCTATCCCCTTGGTCAAATGTGGCATATTATACACAATCAACACTAAATTTCCTACTCACCAAGCCATATAAAGCCATCTACCCAACACATACCAACAAACAGAAGATAATAAAAACAACTAGAATCTAAAAAACAAAGAGCAACAAACAACAAGTAATAATAAAGAAACTATCGCAGTAGCAAAAAAGAATAAAAAAGAATCTCCCTTATCCCTGCATCGACCTACATTCCCACACCTGAAAGATGCAGTATCATCGGCGAAGAGAAGCTTAACTGCCAGGTTCGGAATGGAGCTGGGTGTTTCCTTCTCTCTATAAACACAAGGAAAAGGGAAATAAAGACAATGTATCTAAGGATTATCCATACTAGAATCTACTTTTGCTTTATTGTTAGATTCTAGTGTGCGACTCTCCAGCCTGTTTGGCTAGTCTAGATTCTAGTAGAATCTAGACTATGTGTAACAAGCATTGTCCTTATTTCCATTTTCCATAAGGGTCAAGTCAATAGCCTAATAAATACTCCATACACTCAATAAGGCAGTGTCTCTTAGAAACATATAAACATAAGCCAAACGGTCTATTAGTAGTAGTCAGCTAAACATATTACTATGCTTACACATCTACCCTATCAAGCAGCTAGTCTTGCTGCGACCTTCAGGGAAAGTTAATCTTGGAGTTGGCTTCCCGCTTAGATGCTTTCAGCGGTTATCACATCCACGCGTAGCTACGCAGCGATGCTCTTGGCAGAACAACTGCTACACCAGTGGCGTGTCCATCCCGGTCCTCTCGTACTAGGGACAGCTCTCCTCAACTTTCCTACGCCCACGGCAGATAGGGACCGAACTGTCTCACGACGTTCTGAACCCAGCTCGCGTACCGCTTTAATTGGCGAACAGCCAAACCCTTGGGACCGAATACAGCCCCAGGATGCGATGAGCCGACATCGAGGTGCCAAACCTCCCCGTCGATGTGAGCTCTTGGGGGAGATCAGCCTGTTATCCCCGGGGTACCTTTTATCCTTTGAGCGATGACCCTTCCACACAGAATCACCGGATCACTATGACCGACTTTCGTCTCTGCTCGACTTGTTTGTCTTACAGTCAGGCTGGCTTATGCCATTACACTCTACTTGCGATTTCCAACCGCAATGAGCCAACCTTTGCAAGCCTCCGTTACTTTTTAGGAGGCGACCGCCCCAGTCAAACTACCCACCAGGCATTGTCCTGCTAGAGGATAACTCTAGCCAGTTAGCAGACAGAAACATTAAGGGTGGTATCTCAAGGATGGCTCCATCTCCACCAGAGTGAAGACTTCAAAGCCTCCCACCTATCCTGCGCATAATGCTCCCATCGGCAGTGCCAAGCTGTAGTAAAGGTCCACGGGGTCTTTCCGTCTTGCCGCGGGTAGGAGGAATTTTCACCTCCACTACAATTTCACTGAATCCCTGGTTGAGACAGCTCCCATCTCGTTACGCCATTCATGCAGGTCGGTATTTAACCGACAAGGAATTTCGCTACCTTAGGACCGTTATAGTTACGGCCGCCGTTTACTCGGGCTTCAATTCAACGCTTCGCATTGCTGCTAACGAATCCTCTTAACCTTCGAGCACCGGGCAGGCGTCACACCTTATACTTCCTCTTACGAGTTTGCAAAGTGCTGTGTTTTTGGTAAACAGTCGGGAGGGACTCTTTGCTGAGACCTAATTGCTTAGGCACACCTTATCGCGAACTTACGGTGCTAGTTTGCAGAGTTCCTTAACCAGAGTTCTTTCACGCGCCTTAGAATACTCATCTCATCTACCTGTGTCGGTTTGCGGTACGGGCAATATAAGCTAAACTTAGAAACTTTTCTTGGCACGACGGTATCAGTGATTCTCTCTTCCATCCGAAGACTTCAAAGAGCCTGTCAAGTTTCGAATACAGGGGCGGATTTGCCTATCCCCCAATCTACGCTCTTCGACCAACACTTCCATCCGTTGGCTCACCTAACCCTATGCGTCCTTCCATCGCACACTTATATTGGTATAGGAATATTAACCTATTTTCCATCGACTACCCATTTCTGACTTGTCTTAGGACCCGACTAACCCTACGATGACGAGCATCGCGTAGGAAACCTTAGACTTTCGGCGAAGTGGATTCTCACCACTTTTATCGCTACTCATTCCTGCATGCTCACTTCGCATCGCTCCAGCACTCCTTACCGGTATACCTTCAACGCTGATACGAACGCTCTTCTACCACTGCACAAAGTGCAATCTACAACTTCGGTGTCTATCTTAGCCCCGT
>OWHX01000279.1_pt1 | contig 30860 bp, 36 predicted proteins | sample 1732801 | NCBI WGS metagenome assembly OWHX01 (sample SAMN05065755, study PRJEB22554) | human gut metagenome | biome: ENVO:2100002; feature: ENVO:00000062; material: ENVO:00002003 | host: Homo sapiens | place: USA
TACTTGTGCAATCAATCAATGATATGGCAGAATCTATCAAAGAGCAAACCGCAGGCATTACACAAATCAACGAAGCCATCTCTAGCCTAGAGTCTGTAACCCAAGAGAATGTAAGCATTGCCAATGCTAGCTCACAAATCTCACAAGATGTGTCAGGGATTGCCAAGGCGATATTAGATGATGCAAACAAGAAAAAAATCTAACCACAAGCGATTCAGTCTTGGGTAGGCATTCCGCAGATTTTGGGGATTTCTAAAGAAACATCGGCTACGCCGAGCGGTGCCCCTTGTTTTGGAGGCAACCGCAGACTCTTGCTCTGCCCCCAAATCCCCAAAAACTCCAAAAGCCCCACCGCAACCCTTAGAATCGTTTAATCCTAAAATGAGCTTTATCCTAGAATCCACTTTTTCACACAATGCCCCAACTCCGTCATTGCGAGCCGCGTTAGCGGCGTGGCAATCCACAAAACAAAACACGCAACAAAACGCCCAAGCCCTAGAATCCGCTTTTGTGTGTTTGTTTATGTGGATTATTAAAGAAGCTATGGCTTTGGATTGCCGCGCCGCTAGCAATGACAAAAGGGGCTTTCACGCTAGATTCTAGCTTGGAGTGATGTAAGGGCGAAGTGTAGCGCATTGCGAAAGCTGGCGGTGCAAGCTATGCCCTGATAAGCGATGTCAAATGCCACGCCGTGATCGACAGAAGTGCGGACTATAGGGAGATTTAGGCTTATATTGATGCTTTGATCAAAGTAGAGTGCCTTTAGCGGCGCGAGCCCTACATCGTGATAGGGCGCGACAAAGACACAAAATCGCTCGCGCATAGCAGGGGTGAAAGCACTATCTGGCGCGACCACCCCTACAAACGCCTCTCTGCCTATGGCAGCATTAGCAGATTCTAGCGCGGCTTGGATTAGGGCGTCTTCTTCTCCGCCGATTGCGCCACAATCTCCGCAGTGTGGATTAAAGCCTAGCACAAGGGCTTGGGTAAAATCTAGGCTAGATTCCAGCGTGCATAAAAATTCTTTATAGCTCTCCACGCTTATGCGCTCACTTACGCGCACTAGTGGGATATGGTCGCAAAAAAGCGCGACAAGCATTTGCTTACAGCCTAGCACCATAATGACTTCTTGCTTAAAATGCGCGCGCAAATACTCCGTATGCCCAGCATATTGCACCCCCGCTTGCTTCCACGCGGCTTTGTGGATAGGCAGTGTTAGCACGGCAGTGTGTGGATCTTGGCTTGCTAGCTCCACAGCACGCGCAAAGCTAGCAAAGCTATATGCCCCGCTTTGCGCGGTGATTTGGGCGATGTGGATTGGCGGGGGCTTTAAGCTTGGAGGCTCAAAGCGCACCATATCAAGCAAGCAGTGGATATAGCTAGCGCGCTTAGATTCTACCCCACCACGCGCAAGTAGCGTTTGTAGAGCGGATTCTAGCAGGCTCTTATGCGCGCAAATAATAGGCGCGCAAATAATAGGCGCGCAAAGCGCGCTAGGGCTAGAATCTCCCCCCGCGCTAGAGGGCTGCTTAGGCAGCTGCCCACATTGATACAAAACCCACTCAAGCTCTCGCAAGATGATTTCACAGCCTACGCCATTGCTATCGCCTATGCTTATGGCTAGCTTTTTTTCTCCACTCATAGACTAATGCTCCCTAGCTCCCAAATAGGCAGAAATATCCCAAATGCCAGCCAGCCTACAAAAAGCGCGATGATAATCGTAGAAAATGGCTCAATAAGGGCTAGAATCTTTGTGATTTGCTGCTCATAAATATCTTGGCAATACTGCGCACATAGCTCAAGTATGCACTCTAGCTCGCCGGATTTTTGCGCGGTGGCAAGGAAGCTCTGCAAGGTTGGATCAATATAGACACAAGAGCTAAACGCCCTATCAAGCGCAAGCCCTAGTGAGACTTGCTTGCAAGATTCTGCTATGCTTTGTTTAATGGCTGGATTTTGCACGCTAGATAGGGCTATGGGCAGGGATTTGTGGAAGTCTATGCGAGCTTGATAGAGATAGAAAAACCCCAGAAAATACCCCCACAAATCCTTATACACAAGCATTCTACCAAGCAGGGGTGCGCGCAGCAGAGCGCGTAAGCTCGCCATATAGATGGCATTTTGACTACGCTTACAAACTACGCCCACATACACTAGAGCCACCAAAAGCAGCACAAAAGCCCACCAAAACTCCTGCACAAGCGATGAAGCAGCAATTAAAGCCCGCGTGCTAAGGGGCAAGGCTGCGCCAAAGCTTGCGAAAATCTCGCTAAATTGTGGGATCACAAAAAGCGCGATAATGATAAATGCCCCCACAATGCCAAGTAGCACAAAGAGTGGATAAAACAATGCCTTAAGGAAATTGCTGCGCGTTTTAGCCGTGGTGTGGAAGTAGCGCGATAGGACCTCTAGGATTTGGCTAAGGTTGCCCGACTCTGCGCCAGAGTGGATTAGAGCTATGCCCATAGGGGAGAAAATATGGCTAAAGGGCTGCAGGGCATTAGGTAGGCTAGCACCTGCTTGGAGCTGGGATAGAATCTGCTTATATGCACGGGCTAAAAGTGGATTCTGGCTAGTGTGCGCTAGTGTGGCTAGGGTCTCTTGGAGTGAGATACTAGCTCGCAGCATAATGCTCAAAAGCCGCAAGTCTTGTGCGATATGCAAGGGGCTAGGCTTTGGCGTGTAGGCTAATCTTTTGGGCTTTGGCGTATGGGTGTGGAGCATAGAAGCTCTTTAAGAGTGTGGCTCAAGCATAGCGCACGCAAGGGTATAGACGCGTTTTTGCGCCTGCTCTATGGCTTGCGCAGAGCTTTGCTCAAGGGGCTTTTGGAGAATGACTAAATGCTGCTTTTGCATACTATCGCCTAGCCATAGCCTAGAATCCTTGCGGTTGTAGATCCCAATGGTTGGGATATGGAGCATATCTGCAAGGTGGATTGTGCCTGTGCTTGGGCTAATGAGTAAGCAAGAGAGCCGCAGTAGCTCGATGAGATTGGCGAGATTATCATCGTTGCTAAAGACAAAGACATTTGGCGGTGGATCTTGCAGGCAGGGTGTGGGCGCACCCTCATAGTGCAAGATGACAAAGCGCATAGACTCAAAGCGCGCAGCTAGCTTATAGGCTAGATCGATGTAGGCTGATAGGGGGAGATTTATACGCGTGGATTTGACAAAGGGATTAAGACAGATGATAGGGGCTAGGCTTGCTGGGCTTTTAGGATTTGGCGTGTGCTTTGGCGTGATCAAATAGTGTGTAGCAGAATCTAGTGTGTTTTGCACGCGTGCCTTTGCGTCTTCATCTATGGGGTAGCGAAATTGGGGGTAGATAGAGCTAGAAAAGTCTGTGCTAGCTTTGGCAAATCTCTTAGAATCTACCTTTGCTACAAGCTTGCATAGTGCTTTGTGGTAAGGGATTTGCGAAAATGCGCGCGAGAAAAACACCTTGCTAATGCGTGGGTTAAGGAGATTTGCCAAAGTGGCAAAGGAAATGATGCGCTTGGCATTGCTTTGACTTAGGAGCTTACAACGCCAGCGGTTGGGCTGCGTTAGGATAAAGCACTCAAAGTGCTGGGCGTTGATATGAGCTAGTAGCTCTTGCTTACTCATAGCACTAGAATCTACGCAGATAAAGCCACTAAGCTTTGAGAAAATCTGCGCCCCTTGGGTATTTGTGTAGATGATAATGTCTCCATCATAGCTATGGCGCAGCATAAGCAGAGCCTTTATGGCAATCACATTATCCCCAAGAAACGCCGCACGATAGAATCCAATCATTGCTACTCTTTGCCTAGATTTTATGGCATTATAACACACCGCCCATTGCAAAGGAGCTCAATGACACTTGCTAAAGTCGATGCGCTTGCGCGATTTTGTGCGTGCTTTGAAAGGCTTGTGCGCATAGAGCGCGTGCAAGATATGGTGCTAAGGCTCACCCTAGACCACTGCCATAGCCCAGAGCTCCAAGCCGCTCTTAATGGGGACGCAAGCTTTGCTCTCTATCTCTCTATGGTAAGGGGCAATAGCTATGCCTACACAAGCAAAGATACCCCCTTAGGTCCCAAGCACTATAATGCCCCCTTTGATGTCGCTCTATCCAAGCTTCATCGCTCTAAGATTCTCTCTAGCACGCTTTATGATAATGACAGAATCCTGCGCCTAGAGCTTTTGCAGCAAGGAAGCTATAAGCAAAGCAGAGCAATCGTGCAGTTTGAATTTAGCGGGAAGCATACAAATGTGATTATTCTTAATGCTAGCGGGGTTGTCATAGAAGCATTGCGGCATATTTCTCAAGCGATCTCCTGCCGCCCTGTGAAAGTAGGGACACCCCTTGCCAAAATGCCCCCAAACCCACGCCCACAAATGCAAGAGCCCCCCATAGCACTAGAATCTATGCCTGATATTTTGGCGCGTGCCTATGAGCTTGCAAACACGCGCGCCCTAGAATCTATGAAGCACTCCCTGCTAGCCCACTATACGCGCATAAAGACGCGCGCGCAAGCTCTGCTAGAGTCCTTGCCTAAAGCTGAGTCCTTGCTACTAGAATCCACAGAGCTACAACACAAAGCCAATCTAGCACTAATGCACCTACACACGCTAAAGCCCTACCAAACCCAAGTGGAGATCACTGATGAGAGCGGAGAGCTTTGGCGCATTACACTGCCCCTTCACAGCACGCCACAAGCTGCGATCAATCAGCTATTCAAAGAGTCCAAAAAGCTCGCTAGAAAGGCAAAAAATATCCACAAAGAAGCTACAAATTTAGAGGAGAAAATTAGCTTTTTAGACAAGGAGCTGGCATTTATAGAGCGTGCAAGCAAGCTTGACACACTCGCTATCCTTTTGCCCCAAGCCAAGCAGAGTGCTAAGAAAAAGCCCCAAAATGAGCAAGCAGAAGTCGTGTTTATCCAAGGGATAAAGATCTCCATAGGGCGCAATGAAAGGGAGAATGTCAAGCTCCTAGAATCCGCGCGTGCTGATGATTTATGGCTACATATCCGTGATATTCCCTCTTCGCATTTGATTATCCATTGTGGGAAAAATACCGCCCCAGAATCCACTATCCATAAAGCGGGCGAGATTCTACTAGGGGTGAGCGGACTTAAGCAAGGGGATTTTTGTGTCGATTATACAAAGAGAAAATTTGTGAAGATTATTAGCGGTGCGCAGGTGGTGTATAGCAAGCATAAAAGCTTGCACTACCGCATAAGCTAGCAAGGAAGCTTAAGGCTATACAAGGAGGCATTATGGCAATCTCACCTATTGGCAATATCACTTATATCAATCAAAATATGCAAGCGACTTCTGCCACTCACGCAAACGCTATGCAGCGCGGCGATATGATCCCCCAAGAGTTTGAAGACAAGCTTAAAGAAATCCAAGAAGTGCGCCCCACAGAAACGGGCAACAAAATCGACAAAGACACCAAGGGCAATGGGCAGTGGGAGGAGGGAGAGCAAGAAGAGCGAGAGCCAAGCGAGCAAGAAGAGTCAAACCCGCTAGATTCTAGCCTAAATAGCGATGAGAGTGCGCATTTGCTCAATATCAAAGTGTAGATTCTAGGTGTAGATCACACTCATAGCACCACGCCGCATAGAAGCACAAAGGGCAGGTATTCTTTCTCATAGAGATGATAGGTGTTTTCTTTAGGTGTATCAATACTAGGGCGCAAATCAAGGGCGGAGCATAGCACACCTTGTGGGCTTGCACCCATTTGCTTTGCGACATTTTGTATCATTTCTGCCACTTCGTAGGGGATAGAATCTAGCTCATTCATATCTGGGGCTTGCTCTTTTGCGCAATAGACATTGATAGAAAAAAGCGCGAGCTTAAAGCTATCGTAATCCGCGAGTTTTCCTGCTTGCTGCAACTGCCCTATATCGCGCACTTGCGTAATGGCTTCTTTAATGCGCTCTATGCAGCTGCTGCTAAACTCCCACCTTGCTTTCCTTGTATTTTTGCCGACATTAAGCCATAAATGCTTAGATTCTATCCATATATCAAACCTATTATCCTCTGTCGCACACCAAAAGTCAATCGTGCGCCTGTGCTTTTCGCCCTCTTGCCCCAAGCTTACACCCCTGCAATCTACCCCATACTCGCTTATCACATAAGGCGTGAGGCGAGAGAGAGCCATAGCGATAGCTGCAGAGTTGCTACGCTCATTATATACGATAGGAAAGTCTCCTATTTGCTCAAGTAAATTAAGGTTTATATCAAAAATATGCCGACAAAGCTTGTTGTAAAAGTCCTTTAGTTTTCTGCCGCCTTTAGCCCCACTTCCTGTGTTTGCCCCTGCATTCACGCTATCGCTTTTGTAGAGAGAGTCTTCTAAGTAGCATTCATACCATCTCGCATTTTTCTCGCTAAATCGCTTGTCTATGTCGTAGTCATACATTGTTATGCTCCTTTTCTAGTTTTTGAGCTTTTATCTCACTAATACTATCAACAATCACGCCTATGACCATATTTAGCACGATAAAACTCACAATGATCATATAGCTTATAAAATATATCCACGCATAAGGATATATTTGCATAATAGGTCGTGCTATCGCTCCGCTCCAACTCTCCCCTGTCATCACTTGAAAAAGTGTGAAAAAGCTCTTGCCCAAATCACCAAAATACTCTGGCGCAGCTGTGGCAAAAAGCTGTGTGCCAAGCACCGCATAGATATAATACACAAGCAAGAGCAAAACACCTATGGATATAACACTAGGGATACTCCTTGTGATAACTGCGATGACAAACCGAAGCTGTGGCACAGATGAAGAGAGTCGCGTGGCTCTAAGCACCCTAAACAATCGCAGGATAGCAATATTGCCTATGATTGTCGTCGGCAAGGCAGATAAAACCACTACAAACAAATCAAAGAGATTCCACTTTGAGAGAAAAAACTCTTTGCGTAGCGCAAGGATTTTCACGCACATTTCAATGCAAAAAAACAATAAACACATTCTATCAATAGCGATAAGGATAGAATTGTTTTTCAAAAATGAAAATGTCAATGCTCCCAAAACTATAGAATCTAAAATGATAACACCAAGCACAAAACCTTGAAATAGCCTAGAATGAATAAAAGTATTCATAATGCTAAAGTCTATTTTGAAGCTTATGTGGCTTTTTCCATTTGGCTTTAAAATCCTTATCGACAAACATTACCTTTAAGTCTGCCTTGCTCTCTTGTGATACCCAAGCAATAGTGCTTGTCGCCTTACTATCTCTATCTTCAAAATACCACAAACCATCGTGCTTTGCTTTAAAGTCTTTATCTACTTCATACACAAGTAAATCCGCCTTGAATTCTTGTGTAACCTTGAAGCATTTTACATCTGCTTTATTTTCCGCTACTACACAAACCTTTGCCATAACAGCTCCTTTTCAATGAAATTTTGAGCTAGCATTGTATGAAACTGCTTTATTGATAAACGATAATTTATATATATAAAACCTATAATTTACTGACTAAAATCTACATCTTTGATAAACCAAAAAGAGTAGAAGAAAGCGGAATGAAAGTTATTGATAAAATAAATGAGATTCTAAAGCGAAAAAATCTAAGCAAAAAAGAGCTTGCCAATCGCCTTATAGACTTGGGCTTGCGTGCAAATAAAACGGGTGAGACGCCCACAATCTCTAGCATTTATGCCTATCTTAATGGTAATATCGAGCTAAAGGCAGATATGATTCCATTTATCGCCGATGCGTTGGGTGTGTATGAGCAGGAGCTTTTCTCCCAAAGCTCACCGCACAAAATGCTTCAAAGATTCTGCTTACAAGACCCAAATCTTGCTAAATATAGCCATATTGTAGAACTGCTAGAATACATCAGCCCAAAGTCCCTAGAAACGCTTGAAAAAACGCTCCTTAGTCAAAAAGAAAAGACAATCCAGCTCAATGAGATTCTACAAAGCTTATAGTCTTTTGCTGCATTATGCTTGCTACTCTTGTGTGGGGATCTCTTGTATAAAAGTCGCAGAGAGAGATTTGGGCGTGGTGCGCGTGGTGGGGATAGCTAGGATCTTGTAAGACTTTTTATAAGTGAGAAAGTAGAGAGTGATCACATCGCCTATGCGCACTTCTTTGCTGCTTTTTACGCGCACACCATTTATCTCGACAATATTATTTGCACACATATCTTGTGCGATTGAACGCTTTTTGACAATATTTGTGGCATTAAGAAAGCTATCAATCCGCATAGATTCTCCCGCTCATTTACTAGATAGATCGCGGCTAGATTGTAGCAAAATCCCAAGAATATCCGCGGTGTATATTTGATTTTCACAAAAAATTAGATAGAATCGGCGACTAACTTAAGTTTGCAAATTTAAAGGTTCGTGATGGTTTTTGAAGTCAAGTCGCCTATTTTAGGCTTTGAAGATGTTGTGAAGATGAAGCTTGAAAAAATCGATGAGATTTTTATGCGCTTGAGTAATGTCGATGCGCAAGCACCGGTATTTGTGCTTGTCAATCCTTTCATCTTGCGAGAATATGACTTCGAAGTGCCCGTGGCTATAAAGCTTCTGCTAGACCTAGAAAATGCGAAAAATATCTTTGTCGCCAATATTATGGTAATGCAAACGCCAATCCAGCAATCCACAATTAACTTTCTAGCTCCCCTAGTGTTTAACTTTGATAATCAAACAATGGCGCAAATTGTCTTAGATAGCTTCAAATACCCAGCATATAGCATTGCCGAGCCTATTTCTAAGTGGTATAAAGAGGGGGAAGATCTTGCGGGTAAAGACTCTCCCAATGACACTAATCCGCAGTAGCCTGCTGTATTTTTCGCTTTTTTTGTGCTGTGGCACACTAGGTGCGCGTATTTTCCACGCGTATTTTTTAAGTAGGGTTTGATATGAGAGAGTATTCTTTGGACTTTTATTCCACGCTGGTGGCTATGGTGGCGGTGCTGCTGCTTGGGCGGTTTCTGTTAGCGCGCATTAAATTTCTGCGGGATTTTGATCTGCCAGAGCCTGTTGTGGGGGGCGTGTTTGTCTGTATCGCTATTTTTATCGGCTATAAGTATTTTTCTGTGCATATCACATTTGATGAAGCTTTGAAAGATCCGCTAATGCTGGCGTTTTTCTCAAGCATAGGGCTAAGTGCGGACTTCTCATCGCTGAAAAAGGGCGGGCGGCTTTTGGTGCTGTTTTTGGTGATTGTGGTGGGGCTGTTGTTTTTGCAAAATATCGTGGGCGTGGGGCTGGCACTTGCTATGGGGATAGATCCACTAGTAGGTATGCTTGGCGGCTCTATTACGATGAGTGGGGGGCACGGCACGGGATCGGCTTGGGCAGATGTTTTCTCAAACAAGCAGTATGGACTTAGCAACGCCAGAGAAGCTGCGCTTGCAGCCGCGACTTTTGGGCTTGTGATGGGCGGGCTTATCGGTGGTCCTGTCGCGCGCTTCCTTATACGCAGGCATAAGCTGCAAACTCCAAACCAAGGCAAAGTCTTAGCCCCAAGCGATACTAGTGAGCAAAACACGCTAGCGAGCAACTTTGAAGCCCCGCAAAAGGAGCGGCTCATCACCACTGCTTCTTTCTTAGAGTCTTTGGCACTTATTGCTATTTGTCTGCTTGTGGGGAATTTTATGACTCAAGTGAGCGCGCCTACCTTGCGCGATCAACTAGGGATCAATGTCCCTACATTTGTGTGGTGCTTGTTTTGCGGGATTATCTTGCGCAATGCCCTAGCCGCGCTTAAAATCCACCACGTCTTTGATAGGGAAGTATCCGTGCTGGGCAATGTGAGCTTGGCACTCTTCTTGGCTCTTTCCTTTCTCATCATCAAAATCTGGCAGCTAGCAGACATTGCGCTGCCGCTTATTGTGATTTTGGTCGTGCAGACATTGATGATGATAGCCTATGCGATATTTGTAACCTTTAGATTCTTGGGCAAAGACTATGATGCAAGTGTGTTTGCAGCGGGGCATTGTGGGTTTGGACTTGGGGCTACGCCTACGGCTATGGTCAATATGCAAGCAGTTACCAACCACTATGGTCCAAGCCACGCGGCATTTATGATCGTCCCGCTTGTGGGGGCATTTTTCATCGATATTATCAATTTGCTTGTGATTCAGGGCTTTTTGCTACTGCGTATCTTTCCACAAGGCTCGGTAGAATCTAGCAGCGAGCAAGCTGGCACGCTCCTAGATTCTAGTGCGCAAGTGCTATCAAGCTTAGCGCACACGCTTATGAGCCTTTGCTAGAGCTTAGATTCTAGCTAGATCTAAAGAGCTTGCCCGTATTTATAATACGCCGCGCAAGCCCCCTCACTGCTTACCATACAGCTTCCTAGTGGGTGCTCTGGGGTGCAGGACTTGCCAAACACTTTGCAATCAAGCGGCTTTGCCACACCGCGCAAAATATCGCCACATCGGCAGGCTTTGTTATCTGCTATTGGCGTGTAGTCTAGCACATTTGCAAACTCTCTCTCTGCATCAAATGCGCTAAACTCATCGCGTAAGCGCAGGGCTGAGTCTGCTATCTCCCCTAAGCCCCTCCACTCAAAGCTCTCTCTTGGCTCAAAATAAGTGCGCATAAGCTCTTGGGCTTTTGTATTGCCCTCGCGTGTTACTACGCGTTTATACTGCACTTCAAGCTTAGGCTCATTGCACACGGCTTGGCGTGCGATCATCGCGATGCTCTCCATCATATCCACAGGCTCAAAGCCGCTTACTACAATGGGTATGCCAAATCGCTCAAAAATTGGCTCATAAATCTTAGAGCCTGCGATCACGCTTACATGTGATGGCGCGATTAGGGCGTTAATTTTAGAATCTCCACTGCCTAAAATCGCATACAAAGGCGGCGGGACTAAGACATGATTGCTATGGATAAAGAGATTAGTAAGCTTAGATTCTATCGCTCGTGCAAGCACTGCTGCAGTCATTGGCGTGGTTGTCTCAAACCCTATGGCAAAATACACCACGCGCTTTTGCGGATTGGCTTTAGCGATTTCTAGGGCTTGCATAGGCGAATACACAAAGCGCACATCAGCCCCCTTAGCCCTAGCATCTTGCAAGCTCCCTAGCGATCCGGGCACGCGCATCATATCCCCTAGGGTTAGGAGGATTACATCATTTTGCATAGCGATGGTGTAGGCTTGGTTGATGCGATTTTTTGGCATTATGCACACAGGGCAGCCCGGTCCGTGGATACATTGGATAGATTCTGGTAGGAGCTGGTTTAGCCCATAGCGCATAAGTGTGTGCGTATGCCCGCCGCACACTTCCATCATATAAAGTGGCTTTGGGAGATCTCTGGCGATAGCGTGTATCTCGCGCTTAAGGGCTAGGATCGCATCTTTATCGCGGAAGCCTTCTAAAAGGAGCTTTGTGTTAAGCGCGGGACTCTTTGGAGTATTTGTAGAATCCACTTTTTCACAGCCTTATTTAAACGCTTGTGGCAATGCTTGGTAAGAGTCTTCTACGACTTTTGGCTCTGGCTTTTGGGGCTCATATTGTGCGATTTGCTCCTGTGTGAGCGGTGTCCAAGTAAGTGTCTGCCCCATCATTCCTAGCTTATCGATACTCGCACGCAAAGTTAGCTTGCCGCTAGAATCTTTAGTGATTTTTAGGTGGTAGGTTTTGCCATCATCATAGTTATACACCTCTCCACCGCTAAAGCTACCTTTGCTATCACTCTTTAGTCCATAGACAAATACCGCGCCCTTGTCGTATCGCTCCCTTAGCTTTGGGTCTGGGTTTTTGCTGTCTTTTTTAGGACCACTGCCATCGACATTGGCAAATCCATAGGCATAAAACTTGCCATTCTTAGTGAAAAACTCCACAATACTCTGCCGCCCACTATCGCCTATATGCGTCATATAGTAGCCATTTAATACGCTAGAATCACTAGCCCCTGCGCTCACACTAGCCCCTGCTAGTAGGGCAAATGCCAGCCAAGCCGCTTGAAAAATCTTAAGTGTTTGCATTATTGCTCCTTGGTAGTTTGTATAGCTTCTTAGTGTGCTTAATCGAGCTCTTCTTCTTCCATATCCTGCACGATTTGCTTATAGAGCTCTATAGATTCTAGTGCGGATTGCGTGTCGATCTTGCTCATCACATAGCCGATATGTAGCAGCACATATTCGCCTACTTGCACTTCTTCTTGCATAAGATCTAGGCTTGCCTCCCTGCTCACACCTAGTGTTTCGATGGTGGCGGTGTTTGTCTCACTATTTATGGAGAGCACTTTAGAAGGGATCGCTAGGCACATACGCACTCCTTAGCTGAAAGAATGGCTAGAATGATAGCCACCTTTCTTGCAATCTACAATAAATCGCGCGAGATTTTCTATACTTGCACTATCCTTGCTGCTTGTGCAAAACAGCGGGATATCGGGCTTTAGCTTTGCTAGATCTTCTTGCACTTTAGCGATGTTAAAGTCAAACACTTCACACACATCACTTTTAGAAATCACCACCGCATCAGCGCATAAAAACATCGTAGGATACTTTAGCACCTTATCATCGCCCTCTGTGCTTGAGAGCAAGACGATATTAAGATCCGCGCCCAAATCATAGCTAGCTGGGCATACGAGATTCCCCACATTTTCGATGAAAAGATACTCCACGCTAAGCGCATTTCGCGCCTTTAGAGCGTTATAGGCGTCTTCTATCATAGCGGCTTCTAGGTGGCAGGCAGCCCCTGTTAGAATCTGGTGGGCGGCTATGCCTTTAGATTCTAGCCTAGTGGCATCGCGATTGGTTTGCAAGTCTCCTTCAATCACCGCAAAGCTAAAGCTATCTTCCCCCACCGCCTTAATCGCTGCAAAATGCTCGAGCAAAGTCGTTTTCCCGCTACCGGGCGAGCTCATAAGATTGATCACATAGAGATTATCGCGCGCATACACTTCGCGCATTTGGTTGGCTTTTTTGTCGTTTTTACTTAGGATTTTCTCTACAATTTGTAGGGATTTTGGTGAAAGGGTTGGGTTGTTTATCGTTTGTTCCTTTGGCATTTAGCTCCTTTGTGCTTGATAGTCGTGTATCACTTCTTCATACATCGCGATAGCCTTGGTGATGGAGGATTCTAGGGTGTAGTTTTGCGCAGACTTAGCATAGAGCTTGCTCGCCTCTTCTCTCTCTTGTGTATGCTCTATCCAATAGGTGATTTTCTCGCTCAAATCACTCGCATCTCCAGCTCTAAAAAGTGAGCGAGAATCTAGCGCGAACTGCCTAGTAGCCGAGACCTTAGAGTCTGCGATAATTGGCACGACCCCGCAGCTTATCGCCTCTAGTGCTGCAATCGCCTCGCCTTCTACTTCAGCAGCGTGGATATAGAGCGTGCTTTGATGCAAGACTTTTATTAGCTCTTCTGGTGGTAAAAATCCAAAATCCACCGCATTTGGCAGGATCTTTGCCTGCTTTTTTAGGCTAGATTCTAGTGGTCCTATGCCCTTTAGGTGGAGCTTGATTTGATCTCTATAAGGATTTTGCGCGATGGCTTTGATGATTAGATCTTGTCGCTTTTCTTTAGAGTAGCGACCAACCATTGTGATATGGATAAGCTCATCGCTAGGCTTGCCACTAGAATCTAATGGCTTAAACTTAGGGTCAAAGCCATTAGAGATCACATACTTTTTGCCCTTATAGCCTGCTCTCTCAAGCTCATCTTTAATGAGCTGGGAAGGGCAGTGGATATGGGCGATATACCGATAAAAGCGGTGTTTAAAAAGCCAGAAGATGAAGCGATTAAGCAGGGCTAACTTCTGCAAGCCGATATTATAGGTGATATGCTCTGGCTGGAGATGAAAGGCTGCCATATATGGCACGCCCATTTTTTTTGCCACTTGCAAGGCGACTTGCTCTAGCTTAAAGGGCAAAAACAAATGCACAATATCCGCGCCTCTAATGGCTTGCTCTAGCACCTTTACATCAGGCTTGCCAAAGACCATATGCTGCGCTTTTGAGACTTCTGTAACAATGGGGATATACCGCTCCTTGACAGGGTAGAATCCATCTCCTTGCACATAGGGAGCGACTACGCGCACACTATGCCCCCGCTCCTTAAGTGCGCTAGCAAAGCGCGCGGCTGTCATTGAAGTGCCATTGCTTTTATCCGCGAAGCTATCGACTACAAGCACGATGACCAATCAAAGCTCCTTGTCGTCTTTAAGCTTAAGCTTGAAAAGTTTTTTGTCAAAGATTACGATATAAAATAGCCCATCAAAAATCTTAATATTTAGCACAAAGCCTTCTACTTTCACTTCGCATTTGCGCATATCGCCAAGCATTGTCTTTGCCTTTAGCTCGACGACTTGATTTGTCTCCACAGGAGCTAGGAACTTCACATCAGAGCCGATAATGATGGAGTTTTTTTTGTTGATCGCACATAGTGCGGCAAAGCCTGCGGCTGCTTGCACAAAGCCTGTGTGCGTGATCCCGGGCTCTACTTCCATATCTTCGCGCGTAGTGAGTGTAACTTGTGCTTTATCTTTGCTCATCTCCCCCACTTGCCCACAAAAGTGCATATTGATTGTCGTGCCTACGACCCTATCGCCTACAATCTGTCGCTCTTGGAACTCTTCTTCGTCCATTATTTTCTCCTTGCTTTGATATAAGCTCGTTTGGGTGCTGGGTAGCCCTCAATAGTTTTGCTACTATCATTTGGGTCTAGGAAATGCTCTAGGCTTAGAGAGTCTATCCAGCGCGTTTTGCGCTGCTCTTGCGTGGTGGTAGGCATAATCGCTAGCACTTCCACACACTCAAACCCACACCGCTCACACCAGCCCTCTAATGCACTAAGGCTTGGGAGCAAATACACATTGCTCATTTTAGCATAACTTTGGCGCACGCTAAGGACTAGGGGAAGCCCACTAACGCTAGAATCTAGCGCGCTAGCTACATCGTTTATATCAAAGATAAGCGTGTCGATAAACGCCACCCCGCCTTTGTCTAGGCTCTGGGCTAGGGACCTTAGGCAGGCAAACACATCGCTACGATGATAGAGCACCCCTAGGCAAAAAATCACATCAAACTTCTCTTTTTTGGTGAAGCTAGGCAGATCCTGCACCCCTAAAAGCTCATAAGTAATGGGCAGATTTACAAAATGATTGATGAAGGCAAATTGGCAGTAAAACAGCGCACTAGGGTCAAAGCCATAAATCCGCGCGCAAGCTCCCTTGCTACTATAAGGAGCACTCTCTCCTGCTTCTTGCAATGCCTTAGCGGACATTGCTAGCATATAAAATCCATTATTACACCCTATATCTGCTATCCTTGCTCCATTTGCGCGCACAAAGGGTGCTAGCAGATCCCACTTCATATAGCTTTGCCACTCGCTATCGATGCGGAGTGAGCAGCTAGGGCTAGCAAGGGTGAAAGGACCTTTGCGCCAGCCTTTAAGCTTATAGGCTAGCAGGGCTAGCGCGCTAAGCACACAATGCTTAGATTCTAGTGTGTGAGAGTCTAGGAGCGTGTGGGCTTGCTCTAGCTCTGCTAGCTCCCCCACCATAGCGCAAAGCTCAAGCCCCCTAGAATCTAGCGGCTTATCAAATAGCTCGCTGCTAATTCGCACGCCATTTTCATAGCTAAAGCTTGCACAACCCTTTGGCACAAGCTTATCAAGCTCTGTGATAGCGCGATATAGGGGGGCTATATGTTTAGATTCTAGTGGATTTGGCATTAAAAAAGTGTGGGGGCATATTCTTGCGGGGTTTGTGATAGCACAAAAACTAACCCTTGTGTGCTTATGCCAAAGATTAGCCCGAAGTTGTATTCTGTGGTTTTTAGCAGTAGGGGCAGCTCATTAGATGAGTCATAGCGGATCGCTTGGAGTGGGTGGTTGTTGCGCTGATTGTAGAGGGCGTAGAATCCTTGCTCATCATCAAGGATTGTAGGGACAAACACCACGACTTTCGCCCATTTGGCTTCTTTGCTAAGAAACTCACCATGGCGCATAAAGATTTCTTCATCATTTGTGGGGATAATCACGCGTGAGCTCTGCCCAAAAGATAGGATTCTAGCATCGTTGGTTAGGGAGATTGGCAGGAGTGTGGAGCTAGGCTCAAAATGTGCGAAATCACACTCGATATGCTCGCGCAAGCATAGATCCACGACAGCCGCAAGCTCTGGGACAAACACACAAGGCAGGGAGATTTTGTAAGAGTATAGCTTGTAGTAGAACTTAATCTCAAACATCGACATCGGCGTGATTAGCTCAAAGGGCAGCTGCTCTGGAGTCTCACAGGGGATAGGCTCTAGGGCTAGATCAAGCACTTGCTGGGATTTGGCGATGATGATTGCAGGGCGCACTTCTTCAACCACATCAAGCAAGTCGATGGGACTCTCATCAAAAAACAGCACACTTTTGCTATGGATTAGGGATTTGGCGATTAGGTATTGTGTGGGGTTGGTGGCGATCACACGGATAGAGCGCGCTAGCAGCTCAAAGCGCGCAAGACGGATAATGGCATCTTGTATAGATTCTACCTTAACCCACGCGATTTCATCGTCATTGAGCCTTGTTTGCAAAAACTTATCAAACACAATGCCAAACGCACCCTTCTCAAGTGCTGGCTCTATATCTCTAGGGTGCGCGGCGAAAAATAGGCTGCCTCGCTTGATATTCTCAAGCTTTGTGCAATACCCGCTAAACCCCCCGATAGCTGGAGAGTTGATCAGCTCGCCATTGATGATTTCGACAATATCTTGGACTTTTTGTGTAACTTCCTGCACTAGCTTATCCTGCTCCCATTTTTTCTCTTCCCATCTATGCGCACAAGCGATAGGGACTCATCATCTTTGCTAGCAAGTATCATTCCATAGCTAAAGTGCCCCATAATTTTGGCAGGCTTTAGGTTGGCTATGACACAGACTTGCGTGTTGAGCAGATCTTGCGGGGCGTAGTGTTGCGCGATACCACTTAGCACGACTCTAGGCTCACTCTCGCCTAGGTCGATTACTAAGCGCAAAAGCTTGCTAGATTTAGGCACAGGCTCTGCCTCTAGCACTTCGCCTACGCGTATATCAAGCTTGCTAAACTCCTCTATGCCAACAAGGGCTAGCCCTGCTTCTTTGCCGCACTTGCTAGAATCCACTTTTTCAAAAGTGGATTCTAGCGCGGCTTCTGGGATTAGCATAGAATCTAGCTTTTGGAAAAGGGGGGGCATCATACGCACTTTAAGTGAGAGATGAAACATTTTATCTTGCTTGATATAGTAGGTATAAGAAGCTGGTGAGATTTCTTGGCAAAATGCGATAGCGATAGTCCTAGCAGTCTTTGGCATTATGGGATATAGCGCGTTGGCGACCTTTAGCAAGGTATATCCCACAAAGCTTAAAATCGCGTTTAGCTCCATAAATTTGCCATTTTTAAAGAGATTCCACGGCTCGTATTTAGCGATCATTGCATTGCCAAAATGCAGCAGCTTCCAAATAGCTTCTATATATGCTTTTATCTGCATAGATTCTATTAGCCCGCTGTTTATCTCATCTATGATACTGCACTGAGTTTTGAGCTCATCGCCATAATGCTCTACAACAAACTCCGCCACCTCTTTATTATCCAGCATATAGCGGCTGCCAGCCTGCTTTGGAGCATATTTCGCACACATAGCTAAAAACCTATGCAGCAAATTGCCTAGATCATTTGCTAGCTCGCTATTGATCCGCTCACATAAGAGCTTTTGGCTAAAGTCGCCATCTTGCCCAAAGGGTGTTTCTCTAAGCAAATAGTAGCGCAGCACTTCTGCTCCATAAGCTTTGGTGAAAGCTTTAGGATCAACCACATTGCCAAGCGACTTGCTCATCTTTTGTCCATCGCGCATCCACCAGCCGTGTGCATAAATATGCTTAGGCAGAGGCAGCCCTAGACTCATCAAAAATGCAGGCCAATACACCGCGTGGAAGCGTAAAATATCTTTGCCTACGATATGTGTGGCACACTCCCAATATGGCATTTTCTCTCCAAGCACTGATAAAGAGCTAGAATCTAGGCTAGATTCTAGCTCGCTAGACTCCGCCTTGTTGCCTTGATAAAGCCCAAGCGCACTCATATAGTTAAAGAGCGCATCAAGCCACACATACGCGATATGCTGCTTTTGCGCACCTTTCTTTTTAGGCAGGGCGACCCCCCACTCAAAGCTTGTGCGAGAAATGGAGAGATCTTGCAAGCCGCTTTCTACAAAGCGCACTACTTCATTTTTGCGATATTTGGGCAAGATCACATCTTCACTGCTTGCATACCACTCTAAAAGCCTTTTCTCATACTTGCTTAGGGCGAAGAAGTAGCTCTCTTCTTTGATCTTGCTAAGTGGCTTGCTCCCCGCGCAATCTGGGCAAATCCCAGAATCTACATTTAGGAAAAAGCTCTCACAGCTTACACAATAATCCCCCTCATACTCTCCCAAATACACATCGCCATTAGCACATAGTCGCTCAAACACTTGCACAATCGCTTGCTTATGCGGCTCATCTGTGGTGCGGATAAAGTAGTCATAATCAATCCCCATCAAATCCCACAAACTGCGAAACTGCCCGCTAATCTCATCAGTATAAGCCTTGGGGCTTTTGCCCTTTGCTTTGGCGGCTTGCTCGATCTTTTGCCCGTGCTCATCAGTGCCTGTGAGTAAAAACACTTCCTCGCCCCTAAGCCATTTGTATTTCTTCAGCATATCAGCGATGATAGTCGTATAGGCGTGTCCGATGTGGGGGACATCATTGACATAGTAAATGGGCGTGGTGATGAGCTGCTTCATACAAGTCCTTGGTGTAAATAGTGCGTATTATAAGCTTTCAAGCTTAAATCTAGTAGCCATCGCCTGTGGTTTGGTGAAGCCTAGCAGCAGAGCTAGAATCTAAAAAGCTAGATTCTAGGTGGGCGCGGTATTTTAGCTCTGCTAGATTCCAGTCTTCTAGCGTGTCTATGTCTTGGGCTAGGGAGTGGGGGAGAATGATTGGGCAAGAGTGCGGCGCAAATATGGCTAGCTCGTCTTGCCACGCCCACACTCGCCCGAAGTAGAACTGCCCGGCATCGTGGTAGATCCTAGGCAGATCTTGGGAGCGTTTAAGATAGTGCTTGGGGAAAAGCATAGCAATACCGCGCTCATCAATGCTAAAGCTTCTGTAAGGATTGTAGCTATACTCTAGAGTGCCAAAGCTATATGCCGCGCTAGAATCTAGCAGAGCTTGCAAGCCTTGAGCGAGAAAGCTTGCTTGCAAAAGTGGGGCAGTGGGGTAGATCACGCAAAGCACATCGCAAGAGCTAGAATCTAGCCCTAGCTCTTTGATCGCGTGGCGTGCCACCGCGGCAGTGGGCGTGAAGTCATCGCTTAAAGAGCTTGGGCGTAGGAATGGAGCTTCCGCGCCATAGCTTTGGGCAATATCGGCTATTTGCTGTGAGTCTGTGCTCACCACTACGCGTGAGAAAAGCTTAGATTCTAGCGCAGTGGTGATAGGATAGGCGATGATGGGCTTGCCGCAAAAGGGCTTGATATTTTTATGTGGGATTCTCTTGCTTCCGCTTCGCGCTGGGATTAGCGCGATAGTTTTTGGCGCGCTAGGGCTTAAAGCAGCGGCATTTGGCATAGAATCTGCTTAAAATGGAAATTCATCTTCTATGGCTTTTGTGCCATCTTTTTTGTGGTTGGTCTGCCCGATCGCGCCAATGCTTGTGTAGGCGATTTTGGAGTCTGCGATAAACTTTGATGAAATACTATTGTCACGCTCGATGTCATATGGGCGGATCACGCCGCTAATGGTTACTAGCCGCTTTTCGCCATCGATTAGCACTTCATTGTGCCCATAGACGAAGTAGTTGCCATTTTCTAGCACTTTTAGGATTCTAGCGGTTATTGAGAATTTCAGCGCGTCATTGCGGCTTTGCTGTCCGCTGCCTTTGAAGTTGGAGTTATCGGCGGTTTTTTGCAGGGTGTAGTTGGTTTGGTTGTTTAGGTCTTGGGTGTCTTTGGCGGCTTGCTCATCGCTGCCATTATAGCCTAGCACAGGGGCATTGACTGCGCCACCGCTTGTGCTTGTGTAGTCTTTGGAGCTAGAGAGTGAGGCGTTGGAACTCTCATCGATATTGATGGTGATAAGATCATTTGGGCGCATAGCTCGCCTATCGGCAAAAAGTGGGCGATCGCCTTGCCCAAAGAGTGAGCCTGCTTGCGCAGGAGCTGGGAGGAACTCTTTGCTAGGCATTTCATCGACATAGGCTGGGGGATTGAAGTCGATCTCTGGGCTTAGGGCGTGGGCTAGGCTTAGCGCGCTAGCCACTAGTGCTAGTGCGGTGATCGCGCGCGCCTTGCGTGATGTGCGGGTCTGGATTCTAGGGCTTTTGGCTGTGTGTACTGGCTGTGTCCTTACAATGCTCATCTAGGCTATCCTTAAGTGGTGTTTTGGTAGTGGTTAAAGCAAAGGGCGTTCCACTCACTATGTAAGTGTGGAGCAAATCGCAGAGCCTTAGAGAGAGTTAAGCTATACGCATGAGCATATAGACTACTATGCGAATTATGGCTATACATAAGGATATATTTACATACGCTGTGTGGAGTAGTGGTGGCAAGACTAGCGGGGGGTTTGTAGAATCTATATGCTAAATTTTCTATTTCTTTTTGTATAGAATCTTATTTATTTGTGATGATACCACTATATAAATCAGCGACAAACTTCCCTATCGCTTCGCCAAAATAGGTTTTGAAATTTTTATCATTCGTCATATCACTTTTAGCATTATTACATAAGGAACACGCCAACACGCAATTATCAACACTATACCCAGCATTAGAATCTTTACGCTCCATATGTGGTGTGCTATTAAACTTTTTTGAATCTAAAAGCTCCTTAGCAAACACTTTTTTTAGCAATGCAAATTCCGTATTGCAATAATGGCACCTATCCCCTTGAGCTTCATACCAATAATAAAATTCCTCAAAATTTTTGAATCCAAACTTTATACCTTGTCTTTTGGCACTAGATTGTTTGTGTGTAAATTTACTCTTCATAAGCTTAATATGCTCCATTTCATTGCTATTAGCAAAAGCTTCTGCTTCACTATCGCTAAGGTTATATCTAGCTTTAAGTGTTTTTACACTTCTTATAAAATCCCCCTGACTTGTAAATTTTATATGCTTTTTAACTAGCTCTTGCATATCCATTTTTCACTCCTTATTGTAGTTTTGAATCTTGTTAGATTCTATGGCTACGATACAAGGCTCAAAGCCCTTGTATCGCAAAGCTATCTATCACCTAATGAAATTTGCACACCCTTGATTAAGCCCTAAGACATAGCGAGTTTGGCTCGTTTTTTGGCATTATCTTTGATAATCCCAAGTGGCACAAGGATAAAATCAAAAATCCACAAAAAGAAATACCCACCAACCACATAACGAGAATACTGCAAAAAAGTATTGCCGTTTTCTATAGCTTGCGAAGCTTCATCGGTTACCAAATAAAAACCAAAAAATAAGCCGCCAATAGCCATAAATACCCCCATTATCAGCTTAAAAGTCCCAAGGATAAAATCCCCCTTATAGAATCTATCAAAGCCAAAAAATCCAAGCCCAAGCAGATTGATCACAAAACCTAAAACTGCAGATTTTTCACTAACTACAACAACCTTTGCCATTTTTGCTCCTATTCAACTTTGTGAGCCTATCTAAAAGTAGATTAAGAATTAGCCGTAGCCACAGCCATAAGCTCAAGCGATTCTATATGCTTATTATTTGAGCTAATCCCCATAGGCACAGCAAACCAATCAATAACATACCAAATCCCAAGCCCACCAAGCGTGAAAAGCTTAAGCAGCCCTAGTCCCATCTCGCCTTTGTAGAATCTATCTACACCCCAAAATCCAAGAAAGAAGCTTAGGAAAAATCCAAGCACAGGCGACTTTTTCTTTCCTACAATTACAACTTTTTCTGCTGCCGTATTTGTCTCTGCCATAAGAAGTCCTTTGTGTTAAATTTTGCACCAAAATGCAGGGCGCAACCCTATCACAAAAAAAAAAAAAAACGCAAGCAGCCGACAGGCACAAAGCCACTCTACCTTGTGCTATTTGCCTTGTAGAGTAGGGCAAAGTAATGAGTGCGAAGTAAGCGCATCTGCCACCTTAATTCTAAGTCCTGCTTGCTATGTTGAGAGAGCCATCATCGCGCTTTATTTGCGCGTGTATTTTTAAACATTAGCTACAATGCCTGCACACAAAGCAAAGGAGTGATTATGCAAGCGATCCAAGATCAGGCTAAATCCATTCTAGTCCCACTGGCTGATGGATTTGAGGAGATTGAGTGCGTGAGTGTGGTGGATATTTTGCGCCGATGTGGGATCAATGTCCTGCTAGCTGGCATTAGCGGTGCTAGGGCGTATAAAGGCGCGCACGATATAGAGATACTAGCACCTTATGATCTAGCAAGCCTAGATTCTAGCGCGCTAGAATCTCTAAGCGGCATAGCCCTGTCCGGTGGGCTTAAGGGGGTGGAAAATCTTAGCGCGAGTGCTGAAGTTACACAAATCTTGCAAGATTTTGCTAAGGCTAAAAAGCTTGTCGCCGCTATTTGTGCCGCACCCATTGTGCTAGCAAGGGCAGGCGTGCTGCAGGGATACTTCACCTGCTATCCGGGCTGCGAGGCTTCTTGCTATGAGAGCTGCCAAGGTGAAAATCTGCACTATCAAAAAGAAGGTGTCCTTACGCACGGCTCTCAAATCACTGCTTCTGGTCCTGCTAGCGCGCCATTTTTCGCCCTAGAGATTGCGCGCTACTTGCTAGGAGATGATCGCGCGCGAGCAGTAACAAAAGAGCTGCTACTAGATGATATACCTTCTTTTGCTTCTAGTATGTATGTTATATGCTAGGCAGTGCTAAGGCTTGGCAAAATGGATTCTAAGGGCTTGGCGCGAAGCTACCGCCTGCACTTGTGGAAAAATCGCTGGAAAATCTTCGCCACAAACTCGCGCGCTAGAATCTCGCTCTATCTTTTTGCCACGCTTTGTGCTCTAGCCCTGCTAGCACCACTGCTTGCTAATCATAAGCCCCTGCTTATCTACTATAATGGACATTTTTACTTCCCCTTATGGCAGAGCTACCCAGAATCCACCTTTGGCGGGGATTTTTACACCGAGCCAGATTATAACGACCCTTATGTCAAGGAGCTTTTACGCGACTCTTTTGTGCTGCGCGCTCCTATCCCATATCGCTATGACACTATCGTGCTAGATTTGCACGCCCCAGCTCCAACGCCACCTTCAAGCAAGCACTGGCTAGGCACTGATGATCAAGCTAGAGATGTGCTAGCAAGGCTCATTTATGGTCTGCGCACAAGCATAGCCTTTGGGCTGATTGTGAGTGTATGCAGTGTGGTGATTGGCATTGGCATTGGGGGGCTGCAGGGATATTATGGAGGGCTAATCGATCTCATCGGGCAAAGGGGGATAGAAGTGTATGCAAGTATCCCGCTACTCTTTTTACTCATCATTCTCTCAAGCTTTATCACGCCTAGCTTTTGGTGGATTCTAGGCATTGTGCTAGCATTTAGCTGGATCCCATTAAGCGCGATTGTGCGGGCGGAGTTTCTTAGGGTGCGTGAGAGTGTGTATGTCAAAGCTGCGCGTGCTTTGGGGGCTAGTGATATGCGTATAATGCTCGTGCATATTTTGCCAAATGCCTGTATCGCCACGATTGCTTATGTGCCTTTTCTTATGGTGGGGAGCATTGGCACGCTTGTTACGCTTGATTTCTTGGGCTTTGGTATGCCTGTGGGGAGTGCGAGTTTGGGTGAGCTGCTAGAACAGGGCAAAAACAACCTTGCCTCCCCGCATTTGGCTCTAAGTGGGTTTAGCGCGGTAGCTTTGCTGCTTTCTTTGCTGTGCTTTATCGGTGAGGGGGTGCGCGATGCGCTAAACCCTAGTGTGCATAGTGTATGAAAGATCTTGCGCCTTTGCTTTGTGTGCGGGATTTACGCGCAGAGTTTGGGGACTTTGCCCTGCAAGATATAGCACTAGAAGTGTGGGCAAATGAGCGCGTAGGTATTGTGGGAGAGTCTGGCAGCGGGAAGAGCCTGCTAGCAAAGCTGCTTATGGGACTTGTGCAGGGCAATGCGCGCGGGGAGATCCGCTTCCAAGGCATAGAGCAAAATCTAGCCACTATCCCCATAAACTCGCCCCTATGGCGCACGATCCGCGCACAAAAAATCGCCTATATCCCCCAATCTCCAAAGCTATCGCTAAATCCACTCCATACCATACACAAGCAGCTAGCAGAAATGTGCGCCTTGCATTTGCCACACACACCAAAAGCCAAGTATCAAGCCCTAATTGATCACGCACTAGAATCTGTGGGGCTAGAGCCTAGCATTAAGCATCGATTGCCCCACACGCTTAGCGGCGGACAAGCCCAGCGCGTGTGCATTGCGATGATGAGCTTGGCGCGCCCTAGGCTTCTTATCTGCGATGAGCCTACAACTGCGCTAGATGCGCATATACAAAGCCAGATTCTAGCACTTTTAGATTCTTTTACAGAGATGGCAATTGTATTTATCACGCACGATTTGGGCTTGATAGGGAGATTTGCGGGGAGGGTGTATGTGATGCAAGGGGGGAAAATCTGCGATCATCTCAACATAATGGATTCAGCTTGTGGGCTAGAATCGTGGATTTCTTCGCCGCGCTTGTGCGATAGGCGACCTAGCCTTATCTCCGCACGCGGCTTGAAAAGCCACGATTCTAGCTCCACAATCTTAGAATCCAAAAGCGACTTGGGGGATTGCGCTTTAAGTAGTCATTTCGCAGATTTAGCAAATTTTGGGACAACCGCAGACTCTTGCTCTGCCCCAAAATTTGCTAAAAACTACGAAAGCCCCACCGCAATCCCTAGAATCCTAGAAGAAAATCAGGCTAAACGAGAAAATCAATCGTCATCGCGAGCTTTGCGGGAGCAAAGCGTGGCGATCTATAAATCCACACAAGTGGATTCTAGTGCGAAAATGGATTGCCACGCCGCTGCTACCACAGCGGCTCGCAATGACAGAGAAAAGGCGGCAAATCAAAAAGTGGATTCTAGGGAAACCACTCAAAATGTAGAAAACTCCGCACAGGATTTTAGGATTTGCGATGAGAAATCGGGGCTTTCAAGCGATTGGCAAGGGAGTTACCTAGATGGTAATGACCGCCGACAATCGCGCAGAATCGCCGATTTATCGCGCAAAGCCGAATCCACCAACGAGCAGCCAACGCCCAAACCAACAACACACCCCTACACGCGCAAGCTCCTAAGCTCCATAACCCTACCTAAAAAAGTAGATTCTAGTGCGGGCGAGGTGTGCTTAGACCTACGGGACTTTGCCGTGTATTACACGACTAAGGGCTTTTTCACAAGGCGCAAAATCCTAGCCGTGCAGGGGGTAAATCTGCGACTAAGAGCGGGGGATAGCATTGGTATCATTGGGGCTAGTGGCAGTGGGAAGTCTAGCCTAGCACTTGGGATTTTGGGGCTAGAGGGGCATTTGGGCGGCTTATCTATCTACCCTCAAACCCCTACGCCAAAAGAGCTCACCTATGCGGATAAAAAGCGCGATAAAGCGTTTGTCTCTATGGTGCAAATCGTCTTCCAAGATCCGCTTTTAGCCCTTAATCCGCGAATGTGCGTGCTAGAGATTTTACAAGAAGCTCTGCAAGCTAGAGAGAGCTATAAGGCGAAAAAAGCCAAAGCCCTTACCCCAAAGGCTATAGAGCTGCTAGAGCAAGTAGGGCTATCCAGCAGCTTTCTCTATCGATATAGCCACACGCTTAGCGGTGGAGAAGCCCAGCGCGTGTGCATTGCTAGGGCATTGGCAAGTGGGGCGAAGATCCTCTTGCTTGATGAGCCCACTTCCGCGCTTGATAAAAGCACGCAAAAAGACATTATCACGCTGCTTTTAGAGCTGCAATGTGCGCTTGGCTTAAGCTATATTGTCATAAGCCACGATCTTAATGTCATAGAGGCGATGTGTGTTGAAGTGATTGTGCTAGATTCTGGGCAGGTGGTGGAGCAAGGTGGAGTGGCACAAGTTTTTAGCGCACCTATCCACCCTTGCACGAGAGCTTTACTTCAAGCTAGAATCTAGCCTAAAGCTCTTAAGCTCTAGCCAAATCTGCTATAATCGACTATCCATAACAACGCACAAAGGAGTAGCAATGGCAGTAAAAAAGGTAGTGCTAGCATATAGTGGCGGGCTTGATACAAGCGTGATTCTCAAATGGCTTGGTGATACTTATGGCTGCGAGGTGGTAACTTTCACCGCAGATATTGGGCAAGGCGAGGAAGTCGAGCCAGCGCGCGCTAAAGCCTTAAAGCTTGGCATTAAGGCAAAAAATATCTTCATAGAAGATTTGCAAGAAGAGTTTATCCGCGATTTTGTTTTCCCGATGTTCCGTGCTAATGCAATCTATGAGGGGGAATACTTGCTAGGCACAAGTATCGCGCGCCCACTGATTGCCAAAAGGCTTGTAGAAATCGCGCAAAAAGTCGGCGCAGATGCGATCGCCCACGGAGCCACAGGCAAAGGGAATGACCAAGTGCGCTTTGAGCTAGGTGCGTATGCGCTAGACCCGGAGATTAAGGTCATCGCTCCGTGGAGAGAGTGGGACCTAAATAGCCGAGAAAAGCTCTTAGCCTATGCCAAAAAGGCTGGAATCCCAATTGAGAATGCGAAGAAAAAGTCCCCCTACTCAATGGACGCAAATTTGCTGCACATTAGCTATGAAGGGCAGAATCTTGAAGACCCAAGCCAAGCTCCAGAAGAGAGTATGTGGCGGTGGAGTGTCAGCCCTAAAAATGCCCCCAATACGCCTGAAGTCATCACCATAGAGTTTGAAAAGGGCGATGGCATAGCGATAAATGGCAAAAGGCTAAGCCCTGCGAAGTTTTGGCAAAAGCTCAATGCACTAGGCTCTAAGCACGGCATCGGCAGGCTTGATCTTGTGGAAAATCGCTTTGTCGGTATGAAATCACGCGGCTGCTATGAGACACCGGGTGGCGCGATCTACCTAAAAGCACATCGCGCGATAGAATCTATCACGCTTGATAGAGAAGAAGCGCATTTAAAAGATGAGCTTATGCCGCGCTATGCGAGTCTTATTTATAATGGATTTTGGTTTAGCAAGGAGAGAGAAGCTCTGCAAGCTCTCATTGACACCACGCAAAAAAGCGTAAGTGGGCTTGTGCGCCTAGAGCTGTATAAAGGCAGTGTAATGGTGCTAGGGCGAGAGTCTAGCAACTCACTCTTTAGCGCGGCATATAGCACCTTTGAAGAAGATAGCGTCTATGATCAAAAAGATGCTGCAGGCTTTATCAAGCTTAATGCCCTGCGCTTTATCATCGAAGGCAAAGCACAAGGCAAAAAGTCCAAAAAATCCACCAAAAAGCTTGATAAGTCATCTAATGGTGCAAAAAAATCAGGCAAAAAAGAATCCAAAAAGAAGCAAAAATAATGCTCCGCAGTGCTGCAGTGCTGCTAGTTGTAGCCGCTTTATGTGGCTGTGGCACGGTCTATACGCCGGGTAGTGCCACAGGTATGGCAAGCAGCAAGAAAACAGGCATAGGGATATGTAAGAACTTTTTCTACTTTTTTGACTTTGGAGACTGCACGATCGCCGCTGCTGCGCGCAATGGCGGGATAGAGAAAATCGCTACCACAGACTTCGCGCGCAATGGCTTCCCCTATATTTATACCAAGCGCACGACAATTGTTACAGGTGAGTGATTGAAGTGGATTCTAGCTTGTAGGGCTTTGGGGATCAATATAGCCCTAGATTCTAGCCACTAGAATCTAAGCTTAGTCTAAAGCCCATTACACAAGCGGCATAACCTTTTTGGCAATATACTCTAGCTCTTCTTGCATATTAGCACATTGGATTATAAGCAAATCTAGCCCCACTTCTTTATAGGCTCTAATCTTTTGTGCCACGCTTGTGGGTGTGCCAACTAGATTTGGACGCAAACCGCGATTAGACACGCTATATTCCTGCTTGCTAATCTCTACTCAAAACTTGTTAAGTTTCATCATAATAAGGATAAAATTACACAAGCATTATGTAAAATACTAGCATTTCAACTTATCTTTAGGTAACTATCTTGCTTCATCAAGGGATTATATTTGACAAAAGCTTGTGAGAATATTGCATATTTTACGCCTTTTACCCCCATTCAAAGCCCTATTAACTACACAGGCTCTAAGGCAAGATTGTTGCCTCAAATACTGCCGCTTTTCCCAAGAGAAATGGGGACTTGTGTAGATTTATTTTGCGGTGGTGGGAGTGTAAAAAACAATTTAAGCTTAATGATTCTTTTTGTAAAATTCACCAAGTTAATTTTTAAGGAAAATATTTGACGCAGGCTTTAAAACAAATAAATTTATTCACCTATCACGACTTGCCTTACAAGGATTCTGGGCAAAATAATACTATTATCCGCTCGCCTTTGTTTTATGTCGGCGATAAATATAAGCTTATGCCACAGCTTAGAAAACTTTTTCCAAAGATGATAAACAACTATATTGAGCCATTTTGTGGCGGTGGTAGCTCGTTTTTAAATATCAACGCAAAATCTTATAAACTTAATGATATAGATTCTAATCTCATTGCTTTGCATAGATTTTTAGCACAACACAGCAGGGATACACAAGGCTTTTTTGACAAGCTTTTTGACTTGATAGAATCTTATAATCTCTCTTGCTCGTTTTTAAATAACACGCCAGATAAAGCACTAAAAGCACGCTATAAAAAAACTTATTTCGCAGAATTCAATAAGGCTTCTTACAAACAATTACGACAAGATTTTAATGCAAATAAAAATGATTTTTTGCGACTTTATGTGCTGCTTATCTATGGCTTTAATCGTGTTTTGCGATTTAATAGTAAGGCTGAATTTAATCTACCTGTTGGTAATGTGGATTTTAATGCTAATGTATATCAAGCCCTGCAAGATTATTTTCATTTTATGGAAAATAAAAATATAGATTTTTTTAATATCCACTTTATAGATTTTATAGAATCTTTAGAATATGAAAAAGGGGATTTTATCTATTTTGATCCACCTTATCTTATTAGCGGTAGCGAGTATAATAAGCTATGGAATGAATCTTTAGAATCTAGGCTTTATGCGCTTTTAAAAAAGCTAGATTCTAAAGGAGTGCAATGGGGACTAAGCAATCTTTTAACCCACAAAGGCAAAACAAACACGATTCTACAAGCATTTATGCAAGATTTTCATAGCCACACGATACAAAGCAATTACATAAGCTTTAATGATAATTCTATTAAAAAAGATTCTAAAGAGGTATATGTAAGCAATGTCAAAAGCTAGAAGTAAGAAACATTAAGGGAATATCTTTGAAAAAAGCTTGTAAAAATATTTCATATTTTACACCCATTCAAAGCACTATTAACTACACAGGCTCTAAGGCAAGATTGTTGCCTCAAATACTGCCGCTTTTTCCAAGAGATATGGGGAGTTGTGTGGATTTATTTTGTGGCGGTGGAAGTGTGGGGATAAATGTCGGCATTTATAAGCATTGTAAAAATATTATTTTCAATGACAAGTCTAAGCCTTTGATAGAAATTTTTACGCTTTTTTTACACACGCCTTTTAAGGTCTTATTGCAAGAGATAGAATCCATTATAGAATCTTATGGTTTATCAAACACTGCGGATTTCGGCTATAAATATTATGACTGCGATAGTCAAGAAGGGCTAGCAAGCTACAATAAAAAAGGCTTTGAGCGATTGAAAAATGACTACAATATAAACAAAAGTCCCATAAAGCTTTTTGTGTTACTTATATTTAGCTTCAATAATCAAATGCGTTTTAATGCTAAAGGCGCATTTAATCTACCTTGTGGAAAAAGGGATTTTAATACAAAAATGCGAGCAAAATTGCAGCATTTTGTGCAGGAGTTGCAGAGATTAGAACCTAAGCTTTTATGCTGTGATTTTAGGGATTTTGATTTAGGTATTTTGGATTCTAAAGATTTTGTTTATATTGATCCGCCTTATCTTTTAGCCCTTGCAAGCTATAATGAAAATGGTGGCTGGATGCAACAAGATGAATGCGATTTATATGTCTTTATGGAAAAGCTGGATTCTATAGGGGTGCGCTTTGCGTTTTCTAATGTTTTAGCCCATAAAGGCAGACAGCATATAGTATTAAAAGAATGGCTTAAAAAAACAGGTTTTAGAGTGCATAAGCTAGAATTTCACTATAAAAATTGCAATTACCAAACAAAAAGGACAGAATCTAGTGAGGTGCTAGTTACTAATTACTAAAGGAAAAAGAATGCAATATAGCTATTTTGGTAATACAAGCAATAGGGTGGATAGATTGCTCTATAATTTTGAAACACAACTTATGCTATTTGATAGTTTATTTAAAAATGCAGATTCCAAAGAAGTGTGGGAAAATAATTCAAATCTGCAAATGCGATATTTAGAACTTTTAAAAGCAAACAAACTTATAGAATCCAAAAGTAGCACAAAATCTTTAGGCACAAAAGATGCACGGGTAAAATCTGCCCCTTTAGAAAATTATCATCTTATATGTCGCAAAGAAAAAAGATTAACACAACAAGGATTAGAGCTTTTAAGATTGATTGAAAATGAGGGCTATAAGATTGCTAATGAGTTTTTACAAATTGATTTAGTGTCTTTGTTTTTTATAAAAGCAAGTTTGTGGTTTAGTAAGGATTCTATAAGAGATGGATTGTTTGAGCGATATTTGGAAGTGTTTAGACTTAATGGTGGGGAAATGTGTTTGCAGGATTTTAAATATCTGCCTTTGATTGATAATTTTCCTAGCACACAAGAGTTTATAAAAAATTTAGGCAGTGTAATGATTGACTACCTGTCTCTTATACACATCTGACGCTGCCGACGAAGCTAGAAGT
>OWHX01000309.1_pt1 | contig 29223 bp, 24 predicted proteins | sample 1732801 | NCBI WGS metagenome assembly OWHX01 (sample SAMN05065755, study PRJEB22554) | human gut metagenome | biome: ENVO:2100002; feature: ENVO:00000062; material: ENVO:00002003 | host: Homo sapiens | place: USA
ACGAGATTACTACGCGTCTCGTGGGCTCGGAGATGTGTATAAGAGACAGTTTATTTGCTTCTTAGCATATAAGCTTCTCACAATACCTTTAGCTAAACAATAATTAACAACAATAGAGCCTAGCAATATAGGCAGATAAATAAACTTCCAATACGCATAGAAAAATAAGCTTGCTATAACTAAAAAGCCTTTAGCAAGAGTCATATAGGTGGTAGAATCTTTTTTAACACTCAATGCTTTTAAAATATGAAACACTGCCCACACAATAGGCAAAAAGCAAAAGATAAAGAGATAGGAGTTAAAGAGCATTAGTGTCCTTTGGGGTGGGGGAGTGGCTGTGGGCGATAAAGGCACTAAGCTTTTCTTGCGCGCTTTTTTGGTCGATCAGCTTGCGTGCTAGGCAGAATCCATCTCGCATAGATTCTGCCTTGTTGGCGATGTAGAGTGCTGCGCCGGCGTTGAGACAAGTGGCGTTGTATCTAGCCCCCCTGTCTTGCCCGCTAAAAATCTCTTGGATAATGCGCGCATTTGTGCCTTTATCCCCGCCTTGTAATGCGTCTTTATCGCACAGCTCCAGTCCAAACTCTTCGGGGTTAAAAATGTAGGATCGTATAGCACTTTCATTGATTTCACAGATTCTAGTAGGCGCGCTTAGGGAGATTTCATCAAGGCTATCTTGCCCATAGACGACCATTCCGCGCTTCACACCTAGATTTCTCATCACCTGTGCTAGCGGCTCGCATAAGCTCTCATCATACACACCCATAAGCTGCAAGCTAGCTCCAGCTGGGTTGCTCAAAGGTCCTAGGATATTAAAAATCGTGCGGATTCCTAGCTGCTTGCGCACAGGGGCGACATAGCGCATAGCGATATGATAATTTTGCGCAAACAAAAAGCAAATCCCAATTTCTTCTAAAAGCCTTTGCGCACGCTCTTTATCAAGCATAATATTTACTCCAAGCTCTTCTAGCACATCAGCAGAGCCACATTGTGAAGAGGCAGAGCGGTTGCCGTGCTTGGCGACTTTCGCTCCCCCTGCTGCACTTACAATGGCACTAGCAGTGGAGATGTTAAAGGAGTTTGAGCCATCGCCCCCTGTGCCCACAATCTCTAGCACCTCCATATTATGCAGCAAGCGCACGCAGTGCTCGCGCAAGGATTCTGCGCACGCGGTGATCTCATCGATACTCTCGCCCTTTAAGGCAAGGGCTGTAAGAAAAGCAGCGATTTGAATGTCGCTAGCTTCTTGGCTCATAATCTCGTCCATCGCTTGCTTTGCCTGCGTGTAGGTCAGTGTTTGCCCCTTGGCTAGGGCGATTATAGAGTCTTTAATCATCATATCCCCTTATGTGCGATCGCTAGGAAGTTTTGGATAATCACTGCGCCCTTAGGCGTTAGGATAGATTCTGGGTGGAACTGCACGCCATAGGTAGGGTAGTGTTTATGTGCTAGAGCCATAATCATAGAATCTGCCTCACCCATTATCTCAAGTGTCTTCCCAAGGGCGACAAGCTCGCTGCCTAGCTCTAAAGCACACAAAGAGTGATAGCGCGCCACTTCAATATGTCTAGGCAGATTGGCAAAAAGCGGGCTTGCGGTGTCGATTTCTATGGTGTCTTGCTTGCCGTGCATAAGCTTTGGCGCGCTGCCTACCTTGCCACCAAAGGCTTCACAAATCGCCTGATGTCCTAGGCACACGCCAAGTATGGGGATATGCGGGGCAAAGGCGCGGATCGCATCAATGCAGATCCCAGCGTCTTTAGGGGCTTTGGGACCCGGGGAGATGATGATGGCTTGCGGGGATTTGGCTTGTATGTCTTGCAGGGAAATTTTGTCGTTGCGATGGACTTCTATGTGCGCTCCTTGTGCGCAAAGAAGCTGGTAGAGATTGTAAGAGAAGCTATCGTAATTATCAAGTAAAAGGATCATTCTAGCTCCTTAATTAAGCCCAGCATTTGCTAGCTCTAAGGCTTGGATAATGGCTTGCGCTTTGTTTTGCAGCTCTTGCCACTCGGCATTCTCATTGCTCTCATAAACAATCCCAGCCCCAGAGCGCACGAAGATTCTATTGCCCCTTTTATACACAAGGCGGATAGCGATACAAGTGTCCATATTGCCAGAGAAGTCTAGGTAGCCTATCGCCCCACCATAAATCCCACGATCCCCAGCTTTAGCGATTTCTTCTAGCTCATAGATAATCTCACACGCGCGGATTTTAGGCGCACCAGAGAGTGTGCCAGCTGGCAAAATCGCTTCAAGTGCGCTTAGGGCGTCTTGATCACTATCAAGGCGTGCGCGGATCGTAGAAGAGAGGTGCATAATGTGAGAGTATTTGACGATGTGCTTATACTGCGCGACTTCTACGCTGCCAATTTGTGCTACACGCCCCATATCGTTGCGCGAGAGATCCACTAGCATATTGTGCTCACTCAATTCCTTCTCATCGCTCAAAAGCTCTTGGGCTAGCTGCAAATCTCGCGCTTCATCTGCTCCGCGTGGGCGCGAGCCTGCAAGCGGATAAGTATAAAGCGTGCCAGAATCTAAGCGCACAAGCGTCTCAGGGGAAGCCCCGGTGATTTCTAGCTCACTGCTAGAGAGATAGAACATATAAGGAGACGGGTTGCTTGTGCGCAGCACGCGATAGACATCAAAGAGCGAGCCGCTAGCTTTAGCTTGCATAGGGTTTGATAGCACCACTTGGAAAATATCGCCTTGCTTGATATAGTGCTTGGCGGTGTGGATTTTGTGGCTAAATTGCTCTTGGCTAAAGTAGCGTTTAAGCGGGGATTCTAGCTTAAAGGGTGCGAATGCCTTGCTAGCGTTGTTTGCCTGATACAAAATATGCGCGATAGAATCTAGCTTGTGTTTGGCTTGTGTAAGGCTAGATTCTAGCTCTGCTAGATTGATGTTGGTAATGAGTAAGAGCTTTTGGCGCAAATGGTCAAAGACTATGGTGTGCAAAAAAAGCATTAAGTGCAAATCATCGCTAGAATCTAGCTCCCAATCATCATCGCTAGATTCTGGGCTTTGTGGCGCGGGGAAGTCAAGGCTGCTCTCCATATAGCGGATAAACTCGTATGCAAAATACCCCACAAGCCCACCGGTGAAAGGCGGCATATCTCTAAGCTTTGGGGATTTGTAGCGCGCTAGAATGGCGCGTAAGATGGCTTTAGGATCGCCGCTAAAGGTGATAGAGTCGCCATTTTGCACGCTAGGGCTTGGAGCAAGGGCGCGTAAGGAGGGGTCTTTGGTAGTGAGTGTGATCTCTCCCCTGCTAGCGCGCACTTGCGCACTTGGCTCAAAGCCTAGGAAGCTGTATCGTCCGCGGTTATTGGGGTCTTGCATAGATTCTAGGAGAAAGACTTCTTTGGAGTGGGACTTCAAAGCGCGCAGGGCTTCTATGGGCGTGATGAAATCAGCGTAAAGCTCCTTTGCTATGGGGTAATGTGTGTAGCCTTGCTTGGCTAGATTCTGTGCTTGTGTGAGATCTAAACTAGGAAACATTCCCAACCTTTGTGGCGATATGGCATAGTGGATCGCGGATTATAACAAACACTACATTAGTATTAGGCAAGTGGATTTGCTAACCCTAGGGCTTGTGGTAGAGATTGCCTAGAGATTTGTAAAATATGCTATAATGTGCGCTTCTTTCATAGTAGCACATAGAGAGGTGTCCGAGTGGTTGAAGGAGCACGCCTGGAACGCGTGTAAGGTGCAAGCCTTCGAGGGTTCGAATCCCTTCCTCTCTGCCACGATACTACTTTATCCACGATTTAGATTCTATCTCCTAAAACTGATAGCCTACTTCAAATCGCGCATCAATCCCCGGATTTGGCATAGCTCGCCGCACACTAGAATCTAAGCTTTCCATCGCCTCGTTTTTAAAGGGGCTTGTTTGGGCAATATAAAAGGTGTTAAAAATATTATTGACACTTAGGCGCAGTGATAGCCGCTTCTCTCCCAAAGGCTCCCAATTTATGTAGAGATTATGCACGCTATATCCGGCTTTGTCGATGAAGCCTGTTTGGTCGTTGTAAATATCATAGCCTTTGTATTTCACGCGCTGGGTGAATTGACTAAGCCAAGCAAAGCGCAGATGATAGCGCGGAAACTCATACTGCAAAGAGAGATTATAAATAATCCCAGATACCGCGCCTAGCTCATAAGTGTCTTGCAAGAGATAGCCCTTATAGGTAGGGAAATTTTGCGCGATAGAGGCATAGGAGCTAAAGCCCTTGTAGTCTGCGCCCACACCGCCTTCATAGCCAAAGACTTCAATGGGGGCGTGCATATTCTGCCGTAAGCCGCCGTGGCTATGAGGCTCGCCGGGCGTGTGGATATGGTCGCTGTGGTCGTGGTCGTGGGCATAGCTATTGATAAAGTCTCCAAGCCTAGAGTAATACCCAGCCACACGCGCGCAAAAGATACTGCCACTATAATCTGCATTTAGCTCGATATTTTGGATAGATTCTGGTCGCAGATTTTTGTGGATTAGCACATCTTTATCACCTAGTAGTGTCGCATCACCGGGCATAGCCCCCCTTGTGAGATAGGCATAGCTTGCGCGCAAGCTTAGTGTGCTTGTGGGGAGATAAGTGATACTAGCAGCTGGGGAGAAGCCTTGAGTTAGGTGGGTTTGGTTGTTTTTATCAAAATAGTTAAACACATCATAGCGGCTTTGCACGCCAAGCACCCAATGCTCGCTTGGCGTATAGGTTGTTTTAACAAAGCCGCCATAGATATGCCCGCTCTCTTTCGCGCGGTTTATGGCATCTTTTGGTGCGGCGGTATCAGCGACAAACACACCTTGATAGTTTAGCCCATACTCTACATCAAGCACGCTAAATTGATTGCTTAGGGCTAGATTGTAGCCGACATTGCTAAAGGCGATGTTTTTCTCCCCGACTTCGTGGTGGTCGTTTGTGCTTGTTTGAGATAGGGGCTTAAGGTAAAGGGAGCGTTGGTTGAAGTAGAGATTAGTGCGCACTTGTGTGGAGCTAGGCTTGGCACTATCGGCTTGGCGTGTAAAGCCTAAAGTGGCGGTGTGGTTGTAGTTGGTATGGGCAAAAAGTGTTACATTTCTCTCTGCTAAATTGGTGGCAAAAGGCGCGGTGGAAGTTTCATTGAGCCCATTGTAGGAGAGTGTTAGGGTGTTGCGCTCGCTTAGTCGCTGATTGAGCTTAAACAATAGGCTTTTGTTGTTATTAGCAGAGCCTTGCACCCACTGCCCATCGCCGCCATTACCGCCTGCGTGGAACCCCAATATATTTGTCCAATTTGCCCATAGAAGCGCGTCAGTATTCTTTAGCGCGAAAAATGCTGCTGCATTCGTGCGGTAGCCTTGGTTGCTATATCCGCCAAGCCCCACTAGCGCGCCATATCTCTGTCCATCTCGCAAGAAGTCGCGCGCATCTTTTGTGCGGATACTCATAGACCCTGCTAGCGCGCCTGCTCCCATATAGGCATCTGGTGTGCCTTTTTGCACAGAAATGTCCTTAATCATCATAGGATCGATAGTGATGTTGCCTTGGTGGTGGAAGAGGTTGCCATATTGGCTGGCATTATCGATATTGACACTATAAAGCCTATCTTCAAGCCCCCTTATATAGACCTTTTGTGCGGTGGTGGTAGCCCCGCCCACACTCACACTAGAATCGAGTGCGAACACATCGCGCAAGCTTGTGGCTTGGCGAGATTGCAGGCTTTTGGCATCGATGGTGGTGGTGTTGGCATATTCGTGATCTCGTGCAGACTCTCTGCTAGCTTGGGCATAGATGGGGTCAAGGGTTTTTTGCTCTTGGGGTTTTGGCAGAGACTGATCTTGCGTGGTTTGCGCGTGGAGTGTGTAGGCTAGAGAGCTTGCTACTAGTAGGGGAAATAGGCGCATAGAAATCCTTTGAAGTTTGATAAAAGCAAGGTATTTTACTTAAAACAACTTAGTTGCATATTAAAAATATAGTTGTGTGCTAGAATCTACATTGCAAAGACGCATAGCATTATCTCATTTGCCACTTATAGGCTATAATGCCTTATCTTAAAATCACAAGGCGAGTAATGGACGCTGTGCAACTGCTGCGAGAGCATCATATCCATATCACAGATTTGCGCTTAGAAATGCTTGAGATTCTACTGAAAGCAAAGCAGCCATTAAGCTTTGAGAGCTTTGCAATACAGGCAAACAAAACGACCTTCTATCGCAATATGGAGCTTTTTGAGCAAAGTGGGATTGTAAGCAAGAGTGAAATGCAGGGTAAGTTTTTCTACGAGCTAGCTGATATGGCTAGAGCGCATTTTGTCTGTGATGTGTGCAAGGAGATTAAAGACTTTGAGCTGCCGCCCATTAAAGGCAAGGTCAAAAGTGTCGTGGTAAAAGGCGTGTGTGAAGAGTGCGATACACCAGAATCCTAGATTCTACCTCTTGCGTGTAGGCTAGCAGCTATTAAAGTGGCAAGTATTAAAGCGGCAGGTTAGATTCTGCTATCTACAATCAAGCCTGCCAAGCCTAGCCCCTAGAGCTTGCTAGAATCTAAACTCCAAGCATTCCATTAAAGTCATTATCAACCTTGAGTATATCAAGCGCGCAGGCGATCATTCCGCGATGGTGTGTGGCGTGGTTTAGTATAGCTAGGATAAATTGAAACACAGGCTTTTGCATAGCACCCCATGGGAAGTGGATAGTCTTAATGGCTTTAAAGTCGCTTTCATTGATGTTTTCAACAATATCTAAAATATAGCTATCTAGCACTTCTCTAGCGGCAAAGAGATTGCTTGTGTCGTTGATGATTTGGGGCTTGAATGCAAAAGGCTCTGCAAGCATTGCTTCAATCTTTGAAGAGCTAGGAGCTTTGGCACAAAATGCCGAAAAATACTCCTTGAAAAAGCTCGCATCACCAGCACTATAATGCACCATCGTCCCAAGGATTGACTTATAGTATAGCCCCATATCTTTGGTGAGCACATTTTCATCAAGCCCTTCTAGCACGCTTATCATCTTTTTGTTGGCTTCTTGGTTGTATGTAGCTTGTAGGCGCACGATCTCTTTCATTAGCTCTCCTTGTGTAGTTGTAGGATCTGCTACAATTATGTGCAAGTCTTGTTTAGATTCTGCTTAAGGGTTTTGAGACAATTTGCACATTAAAGGGCGATGATGACTCTCTACAAATACTGCGCTAATGGTAATGACTTCTTGCTCTTCCACACACTTTTTACGCAAGGAGACTATGCGGATCTAGCGCGCGCGGTGTGTGATCGACATAGCGGCATTGGAGCAGATGGGCTTGTCGCCTTGCTGCCCTTTAGCGATGATGGGATCGCCTATCAATGGGACTTCTACAATGCCGATGGCTCGCGCGCAAATATGTGTGGCAATGCTTCGCGCTGCGCGGCACACTATGCCTACAATCTAGGGCTAGCCCCTAGGGATCATAGCTTCATCACGCACTCTAGTATGCAAGCACAAGTGATTAAAGTGCGTGTAAATGGGCAAATCGTCTCTAGCAATCTTGGGCTATATCGCAATCTTTTTGCCCTAAGTGCGCTACCTAGTAATGCAGTGCAAAAGCTAGATTCTACCTATCTGCCTACAAGCTTGCTAGATGCGGCAAGGTGGTTTTACATCGATACGGGTGTGCCGCATTTGGTGTGCTTTGTGCAGGATTTAGCCATTGTTAGAGAATCTAGCGCGGCTACAAAGGCGTTTATGCAAGAGCTGCGCAAGAGCTTTAATGCCAATGTCAATCTCGCATACGCCAAGCACAGCGATGAAATTTACCTAGCTACTTATGAGCGGGGAGTAGAGGACATCACACTTGCGTGCGGGACAGGTATGGCAGCGACTTTGCTTGTGGGGTATAAGGTGTATGGGCTAGAATCTAGCGCGATTTTGGTGCCGCCAAGTGGGGATAGGCTAAGGCTATGGTGCGAACCCTTTGTCAAAGGGGATTCGGCTTTGGGTAGTCATAGCGGCGATTTTGTGGATTTTAGGGCAACCGCAGACCATCAGTCTAGCTCTGCCCTAAAATCCACAAAAAGCCCCACTAGCAATACCGCAAATCCTAGAATCCTAGAAAAACACAAACAGGCTGGGCGTGAAAAATCCTGCCGCGAACAAGTCGAACCAGAAAGCTTGCAAAGCGAAGAGAAGAGTCCAATGTCAAAAGTAGATTCTAGTGGCAAGCTCCCTACTCTAGCACATATCAATGAGCTAGAATCTAAAGCCTACTCTGGCGATATGGAAGTGTTTTTAGAAGGGGAAGTGCGATGTGTGGCAGTATGCCAAACTTGCTATGATTAAGGGGAGATTATGCAGCTTTACTATCCGCTAGCTAGCCAGCCCATTATGGGGCTTAGCTTTAGCACGCTTTGTGAAGATGATGTGCAATGCGTACTCGCTATGCGCAATGATAAGCGCGTGGCAAGCTTTATGTATGCGCAATCTATTAGCCAAGAAGCGCATAGAGAGTTTATTGACTCGCTTAAGGACAATCCACGCTCGAAATATTGGCTCTTTAAGTGCGGGAGTGTGGTGCTAGGTGTGGGCTCTTTAAGCAAGATTTCCTTGCACAATGCCCACGCGTATATTGGGATTTATACAAATCCATTTTTGAGCAAGCAGCAGCGGCGCGCTCTGTGTGAAGGCAGCGCGTTTAGCAGCGTGGGGGAGATGGTGCTAGCAGCCCTAGAGCAAGCAGGCAGGGAGCTAGGGCTACACGCACTCTATCTTGAAGTGCTAGAATCTAACGCGCACGCTAGGGCATTTTATGAGCGCAGTGGCTTTGCTTTACAAGGGAGGCTGCGTGAGTTTATCCGCGCTAATACGCCTGCAAGCCCAAATGAGCTTACACAAAGCTTTGCCGATGTGTGTGTGTATGGCAAAGTGCTAGAATCTAGGAGCGGTGATGAGCAAGCAAAGAATAAAGCATTTCCCCCCAAGCAAAAGGCAGGACCCTTGCTTGTCGCAGAAATTTCAGCCAACCACAACCAAAGCCTGCGCCTAGCCAAGCACACCATAAAAGCCGCTAAAATCGCAGGTGCGGATTTTGTCAAGCTGCAAACCTACACGCCAGAGTGCTTAACTATCGCTAGCTCCAAAGCACATTTCCGCATAGATTCTGGCACGCTTTGGGACGGGGAGAGTCTCTATGATTTGTATCAAAAGGCTCACACGCCCTTTGCGTGGCATAAGGAGCTTTTTGACTATGCTAGGGGGCTTGGTGTGGGGATTTTTAGCTCGCCATTTTCTGCCAAAGCTTTAGAGCTGCTAGAGAGCCTAGAGTGCCCAATGTATAAAATCGCAAGCTTTGAGATCACAGATATACCCTTTATCAAGCTAGTTGCTAGCACCAAAAAGCCCATTATCATCTCCACAGGCATTGCCACACACCAAGAGATCCTAGAAGCCTTGCAGGCTTGCTATGATGCGGGCAATGATGACATTACACTTTTGCTTTGCACAAGCTCTTATCCAGCTCCGCTAGAATCTGCCCAAATCGCCTCTATGCCAACGCTTGCTCGCTATGGGGTGAAATATGGGCTAAGTGATCACACGCAAGGCGATTTATGCGCGATTTTGGCTTGCGCTTTGGGGGCAAGTATGATAGAAAAGCACTTTATCATTAGGCGGTCTTTGGGGGGTGTTGATGCGGAGTTTAGTATGGAGGCTAGGGAGTTTCAAGCTCTAGCACGCAAGCTAAAATCCGCACACCTAGCACTTGGCAGCCAAGATTTAGATAGCAAGCTAGAATCTAACGCCAACTCCAGCGGGCGCGCCTTTGCCCGCTCGCTTTTTGTGTGTGAAGATGTAAAAAAGGGGCAGATTCTAACGCCTAGCAATATCCGCTCTATACGCCCAAGCAGCGGACTCTCGCCAAAATTTCTCCCCGAAGTTTTGGGTAAAAGGGCGAGCAGAGATTTGGAGAAAGGCTCGCCACTTAGCTGGCAGGACTTTAGCTAGCGCATACGAAGTAAGTAAGATTCTAGCTCTTGTAGGACTTGCTCCCACTGCCCATAGACATTTTGCGCAAAGACTTCCCCCCCGCAAAATCCACTAAAGCGACTTTTACCTATCTCGCCCCATCGCCAATCATACCGCTTATAGGCTAAAGTCGCGCACGGCACACCAAGAGCTATGGCTAAGTGCGCCACCACAGAATCCACACTTACTACCAAATCCATAGCCTTAATCAAGCGCGCAGTATCATCAAAATCGTGCAACGCATAAGTGTGCAAGATAGAATCTTGTGTGTTTGTAGCCCTTGTGCGCAAGTCTTCCAGGGAGGCTTTGGACTCTTTGATGAGTGTGTCTAGGGTGCGGGCTTCCACAATGGATTCTAGTGGTTCAGGCTGGATACAATGCAAGGAGAACTGCAAGCCTTTTTGCGCACAAGCGTGGAAGCAAGTAAGAAGCTTTTCAAGGGGGATTGACTTGTATTTGGCATAGGCGAAGTTTGGGTTTGAGTGGAAGAATATCCCTATGCGCAAGGCTTTAGCAGTGTCTTTTGGCGTAGGGCCAGCAAGGCTTCCTACAATGCTCTCTAATTTAGAGTCTTTTGCCACTTGTGTGGCAGAATCTAGCAGGGCAAGCTCATCAAGCGCGCTATTGCTTGCTTGTGTGTGCGAGCTAGCAAATATATCGCTCAAATACACAGCATTATGCTGAAAATCTTCAAGCAGAGAAATCCCCAGCACATAGGGTAGGCTAGGCAAGGAGATACAATAATCAAAGTCATTAAAATCTTCTTCCACAATGGTAAATCGCTTAGCAAACAGCTTGCGCAAAGGAGCCTGCACAAAGACATACTTCTCTTTGCACTCTAGGCTATCGATAAAGCGTGCGAACATCACACTATCGCCAAAGCCTTGCTCGTGGAAGATAAGCACGCGAGCATTTTTGATACACTCTCTAATCGCCGCTGGCTCTGGCAAGATGGCAATATGCCTTGAGCTTTGGAAAAACCGCGTATTATCCATCTCCTGCTTGGCAAGCTTTAGTCGCTCTTGGTAGTAGCCAAAGCCTCTCTCAAACACCCCCACACTAAGCAGCAAATGCGCATAGTTTATGACATATTCAAACTTTGGGGCGATCATATAGCACTTTTGGTAGAGCCGCTCTGCTTCTCTACTTTTGCCCGCATAGCGCAGGGCATTAGCGAAGTTGAAGTAAAAGTCCGCGCGCGAAGCATTATAAGCGTGGTAGATCTCCTCGCTTTCACCAATTTCTTTAAGCCTTGGGGCGAAGTAGGCTTCTAAATTTTTATACAGCACTAACGCAGAATCTAAATCATCAATCATCACATAAGTATGCGCTAGATTGAAGTGGGCTTCAAGGCTTTGGCAGGTTTTATACAGCGCGATTGCTTGGGGGTAGGCTTCTACTTTGGCATAGAGATTGGCGAGATTGTAGGCAGCTTGGGTGTCATTGGGCGAGAGCTTTAGCACTTCTTGGTAGGCGGCGATGGCACTTTGGCTCTCATCTGCTTGGCTTAGGATTCTAGCTAGGTTGAAGTATATGTCTGGGTTGGTGCTTGGGAGAAATGGCGCGAGTGTTAGGGCAGCATCTTTCAAAGAGCCAGCCTTGCGCAAAAGCTCGGCTAGGTTTATGGCTATGCTCTCATCATTTGGCGCGAGCTTTTGGGCGTTTTTGAGATAGTCGATAGATCGTGTAATATCACCTAGATAATACAAACTCATCGCGCAGATAAACCATACTTGCGCGTTGTTTGGATTCTGAGCTAGGAATTGTGTGGCTAATTGGAGACAGAGTGGGTAGTCTTGGGAGTTGTATGCGTGCAGCAAAGTAGCGGTAATCTTGGCTTGATCCATAGCTACTTCGCTGTAAAAGTGGATTCTAGCTTTTGTGTGTTTTGCGATACTCAAGGATCATCGCATAGACTTCATCTTTTAGGCGAAGTTTTTGCTTTTTTAGGACTTCTATTTCTGTGTTGCTAAGATGCTCTATGCCATCTTCTGCGTTTTTGATTTTTTGATCAAGATCGTTGTGCTCGTCAAAGATTTTTTCAAAGTGGGCGTTGTTCATTTTTAATGCGTGGATTTCATCGCGATATTCGTGGAACATTTGGTCTCCTTTGGGCTGATTTGGGGGTAATTGTAGCATTTTAAGCTTAATTTCTGCTAGGATAACCGCTTGGATTCTGCGGTGTTGAAGGAGAGAGATGAGAGAGCAAAAATGGCTACAAGCGTGGAGAAAAAGGCTGGGCGATCTGCTGGCAAAAATGCGTCATACTTGCGCGCTTGGGTATCGGTTTTTGACCTATCGGCAGGAGATGTTCTACTATGCTTCTTCGCTTAGTTTTTATACGATTTTCGCGCTTATCCCTATGCTGTTTATCACCTTTTCTGTTTTGCTGGCGTTTTCGCATTTTCAGGATAAAATTGTCGATGTCGAGCGGCTTATACTCTCAAATATTCTCCCTACAAATGCGGAAGTGGTGATGAACTTTATGAATACATTTTTAGAAAATGGCAATAAGATGGGCGTTGTCGGGGTGATTTCAGCTTTTATCACTTCGCTGCTGTTTTTCCGCAATTATGAGTTCATCACTTCAAAGATGTTCAACTCAAAGCCGCGCAAGTTTTTTGACTCTTTGATGATGTATTGGACGATGATTACACTCTTCCCCCTTGCTTCTGTGGCGGTGTTTTATCTAAGCCTTAGCGCACAGCAGTTCCTTGATACGCACTCAAAGCCGCTGATGTATTCACAGATTTTTTCTTGGTTTGCTACTTGTATGCTGTTTTTGGTGCTTTTTAGGATTTCGGCAAATAAGCCCCTGCATAAAAAGACGCTCTTTATCTCTTCGTTTATCTCTGGGAGCATTTGGTTTGCTATGAAAAATCTCTTTGTTTATTATGTAACGCTTAATACCACTTACTCCACACTCTATGGTTCGGTGTCTATCGTGCTGTTTTTGATGGTGTGGATTTATGTGTCGTGGCTGGTTATGCTCTTTGGTATGAGGGCGTGTCAGGGGATTTTGCAGTGCTTTGCTTTGGAGAAATCACCCCCCGCCCAGAATGATATGATCTAGCTATGATTAAGCTTAAGATGTGTGGGCTATGGAGGGAGGAGGATATAGCCTGTGCTAATGCGCTTATGCCCGATTATATCGGCTTTGTATTTGCTAAAAGCTTGCGCCAAGTAAGCACAGAGCAAGCAAAGCATCTTAAATCACTCTTGCACCCACAAATCCAAGCAGTAGGGGTGTTTGTCGATATGCCTTTAGAGCAGATTATCAAGCTTGTAGAATCTAGCGTGATTGATGTGGTCCAGCTACACGATAGCCACTTGTGCGAGAGTGAAGAGATTTTTGCTCAAAGAGAAGCTAGAATCCACTTTCTACAATCGCGCACAAAAGCCCCGATTTTTAAAGCCATCGCTGCCACAAGTGCGCGCGCGATACTTCTCCAAGAGCAAAGCTGTGCGGATATGCTGCTGCTAGATAATGCCAAAGGCGGGAGTGGGGAGCAGTTTGCGTGGGAGTATATAGAGCAAGCAAGGGCGCAGGGCTTTAGGCGAGACTTTTTCCTAGCAGGAGGGATCAATGCTAGCAATCTCCCTAAAGCCCTAAGCTTTAAGCCCTATGGGATTGATCTCTCCAAAGGACTAGAATCTAATGGGCAAAAAGACTGCCAAAAAATGCGCGAAATTTGCCGCCTACTTAGCCACACTATCTAGCGCAGCCCTAATCTCCCTTGCATACGCGCCAAGCTTTTGTAGCCTCATCTCCTCACTCTCACTAAGTGCGCAAATGCTAACCACCGCACTGCCTATAATCACCCCATCAGCATAGCGGGCTATGTCCTTTGCTTGCGCAGGAGTGGAGATCCCAAAGCCCACTGCCACAGGGAGTTGGCTTGCTTGCTTAATGCGCGCGATAATGGACTCATTGCTTATGATATGCTCACGCACCCCGGTAACACCCAGCGAAGAGACGCAGTAGATAAACCCTTGCGCGCTTTGGGCTAGCATTTCTATGCGATCATCGCTTGTAGGGGCGATTAGGGGGATTAGATCTAGCCCTTGAGAAAAGCACGCAAACTCATCTCTCTCTTCATAAGGCACATCAGGGATAATCACACCATCTACCCCAAGCTCCCTAGCTTTAGCGAAAAACTCCTTGCTTCCATAGGAAAACACAATATTGGCATAAGTCATAAACACAAGGGGAATGTTACTTTTAGCACGCACCTTTGCCACAAGCGCGAATACATCTTCCACGCTGGTGCCAGAATCTAGCGCGCGTGCGGTGGCTTTTTGTATCACATCACCCTCTGCCACAGGATCAGAAAAGGGGATACCAAGCTCAATAATATCCGCGCCATTTTCTATAAGCGTATCAATTGCTCTCTGGCTAAAATCTAGGCTAGGATCGCCACAGGTGATAAATGGGATAAACGCCTTTCTTTTGCTAAAGGCTTGTGCGATATTACTCATAAATCTCCTCCCCTTTGTATCTAGCCATAGCGGCGCAGTCTTTATCGCCCCTACCAGAGAGTGTGAGCAGGATTAGCGAGTCTTTTTGTAAGTCTTTGGCGATTTTTTGTACATAAGCTATGGCGTGGGAGCTCTCAATTGCTGGGATAATGCCCTCCATCTTTGATAGATACTCAAACGCCCCTACTGCTTCATCATCAGTGATTGCGACAAACTCTGCGCGCTTTATATCGTGTAAATATGCGTGCTCTGGTCCCACACCGGGGTAGTCAAGCCCAGCAGATATGCTATACACAGGTGCGATTTGTCCGCACTCATCTTGACAGAAGTAGCTCTTCATTCCGTGGAAAATCCCCACCTTGCCTGTGGTAAGTGTGGCGGCAGTTTCTTTGGTATCAACGCCCTTGCCCGCTGCTTCACAGCCGATAAGCCGCACGCTAGAATCTTGGATAAAGTGGTGAAAGCTTCCTATGGCATTGCTCCCACCTCCCACGCACGCTACCACCATATCTGGCAGTCTTCCTTCTGCTTGCAAGATTTGCGCTCTAGATTCTAGGGAGATGACACTTTGAAAGTCGCGCACGATTGTAGGGAAAGGGTGGGGTCCTACGGCTGATCCTAGTAGGTAGTGCGTATCTTCTATGCGCACACTCCATTCGCGCAGGGCTTGTGAGACCGCATCTTTTAGCGTGGCAGTCCCGCTTGAGACGATATGCACCTTTGCCCCAAGTAGGCGCATTCTATACACATTAAGTGCCTGTCTTTTGGCATCTTCTTCACCCATAAATATCTCGCACTCAAGCCCTAAAAGTGCCGCGCCTGTGGCACTTGCCACGCCGTGCTGCCCTGCGCCTGTCTCTGCGATTATGCGAGTTTTGCCCATTTTTTTAGCAAGTAGTGCTTGCCCTAGGACATTGTTGATTTTATGCGAGCCGGTATGGTTTAGATCTTCGCGCTTTAGGTAGATTCTAGCTCCTAGATCTTGGCTCATCTTTTTAGCATAGTATAGGCGCGATGGTCGCCCAGCATAGTTGTCTAGCAGCTCTTGTAGCTCGTTTTGGAAGCTAGGATCTAGCTTATAGCGCGTGTATGCTTGCTCTAGCTCGATAATGGCATTCATAAAAATCTCTGGGACAAACTGCCCGCCGTGCTGCCCAAAATACCCACTCTTCACTCTTAATCCTTTGCTTCTAGATTTATATTCTAACCCCCCCAAAGTGTAGCGCGATTTCACAAAGAGAATCCTAAAACAACAGCCGTGATAACTAGAATCTAGCAGATTCTGCGCGCTAGATTCTAATGCTGCCATTGCCGTGGATAAGGTATTTTGTCGTGGTTAAATGCACCGCACCCATAGGTCCGCGTGCGTGGAGCTTCTGCGTGCTTATGCCCATTTCAGCCCCCAGCCCAAGCTCGCCACCATCATTAAAACGACTAGAAGCATTCACAAACACAGCACTTGCATCGACATAGTGGCAAAACTTCCTAGCAGAATCTAAGCATTGTGTGATGATGATCTCACTATGCTTAGAGCCGTATTTATCGATATGCTCTAAGGCTTGCGCTATGGATTCTACTATCTTTAGCGCGATGATTTTGTCCCCAAACTCTGTGCCAAAGTCGCTTGGGCTAGCTAGGCTAAGCCCATCTCTCTTCCCAAGTTGGGCAAGCACTTCTTCGAGCTCAACCCGCACTTGCACGCCATTTGCTAGCAGTGTGGCTACCAAATCTGGCAAAATCTCCTCCACACAATCGCGGTGGATTAGAATGCACTCAATAGCATTGCAAGCACTTGGGCGCGAAACTTTGGCATTTAGGCATATATCAAGCGCGTGCTGCTTGTTAGCCGAGCTATCAATATAGGCGTGGCATACGCCTTTGTCGTGGAAAATGACAGGGATTTTGCTATGAGTGGTTACAAACTCGATTAGCCCAGCTCCACCGCGCGGGATCACCACATCGATAAACTCGCGCTGCTGCAAGATTGTAGCTAGCTCATCTCTAGCGATAAGCCCAAGATCTAGCACGCATTCTTTAGGGAGAGAGCTAGCAGCAAGCGCGCGCTTAATACAAGCAAGCAAGGCGGTGTTTGAGTGGTGGGCTTCTTTGCCCCCTTTTAGCACGATGGCATTGCCAGATTTGATACATAAAGCTGCGGTATCAATCGTTACATTTGGGCGAGATTCATAGATGATACACACCACCCCTAGTGGAATCCTAACTTGCGTGATACTAATCCCACTAGGGCGCACGCCACCGCTAATCACCTCGCCTAGCACTTCTGGCTGAGATTTGATCTCTTTGACTGCTTGGATCATACTTGTAATCGCGCTATCATCAATACGCAAGCGATCAATCATCGCTTGCGATAGTCCGTTTTCACGCGCGTTTGCAATGTCTTTGGCATTTTCTTCTTGCAAAATCGCGCGGCTGGATTCTAGCTCATTGGCTAGGGCTTCTAGCGCGTGGTTGCGCGTGCTAGCACTTGAGTAGGCTGCTAGGGCTTTGCTCGCGCATTTGAGTCTTTGAAGTGTCAGTATATCCATAAAAATCCTTTACTCTAAGATCGCCATATCATCGCAGTGGATTAGGCAGTCTCCATAGCTCTGCCCTAGAATCTTAGCAATATCTTTAGAATCTCTGCCGATGATTTGTGCGCACTCATAGCTATTATAGCGTGCCTTGCCTCTAGCGATTTCTTGGCTTTGTGGGTTATATATGCCCACCACATCGCCTGCTTCAAAGCTTCCTTGCACTTCTAGCACGCCCTTTGGCAGGAGCGATTTCCCACCTTTTATGGCTGCTTGCGCACCAGAATCAATGCAGAGCCTGCCTTTAGGGATTGCCACATAGCCGATATAAAACTTACGCTTTTTGATAGCATTTGCTGGGAGGTGGAAGTAGGTGCCGACATCTTCGCCCTTGAAAAATTTAGCGATATTATCCGCATTTGCTCCTTTGATGATAGCGACATTACAGCCTGTTTGCATTGCCTTTTTAGCAGCTTTTAGCTTGCTTGCCATACCGCCTGTGCCTACTGCACTATTTGTATCCTGCCCTGCTAGGCTTGTGATTTGCTCGCTTATTTCTCGCACTTCGCTAATGCGCTTGGCATTTGGGTTTGTAGCTGGGTTTGCGCTATAAAGCCCATCGACATCAGAGAGTATAAGCAGCAAATCTGCATCAATCATTCCTGCTACAAGCGCGGCTAGATTGTCATTATCCCCAAAGGTTTCGATGTATTTTAGCTCATCAACTAGCACGGGGTCGTTTTCGTTAATGATAGGGATAGCCCCTAGCTCTAGCAGCCGTCTAAGCGCGGCACTTGCGTAGAGGTAGCGTTTAGGATTTGAGAGATCATCTTTAGTGAGCAGGATTTGAGCGATGTGCAAAGAGTGCTTGCTAAAGGCTTGCTCATACTGCCAAAGCAAGCGTGCCTGCCCCACTGCTGCGCAAGCTTGCTTGTCGATAATATCCTTTGGTCTTTGCGCAAAGCCTAGCAGGCTAAAGCCGCTTGCCACCGCGCCTGAAGAGACGATCACAATCTCGCTAATGCTAGCCTTTAGCGCGGCAATTTGCGCACAAAGGGCATTGATACGCTCCACTTGCACGCAAGTGCCCTCGCTAGAATCTAGCGACTGCGTCAAAATCGAGCTGCCGATTTTGATCACAAGTCGCTTGCATTCTATGCTTCGCAGCTTAGAGTGCGCGGCTTTGCTCATTGAAATAAGCCTTTAAGCGCGTCTATTGCCTTATCTTTATGCTTGTCGATTTGCTTATCAATTTCATTTTGTATCGCTTGGCTCGCTTTTTTGCGCACAAGCTCACTAAAATCCACTTCTATTTGCGGTGCGCTTAGTGCGCCATTGATATGCACATCGACAGAGTCTTGTTTGATAGCGGTTTTTAGCTTGGCGTTGATTGTGCCTTTTTCAAGGTTTGTTAGGATATTGTCCCCGTGCATAGAGAAGTCCCCACTTTTCGCGCTAAATGTGGAGACTAGGTTAAGCTTGTTGATTTGAGAGTCTATGCCTACGCTATTAAACACAAGCCCCGTTAGATCAAACTTCACATACTGCTGCAAGAGATTGCTTAAGTCATTTTTCATAAAATGCCCTTGTGATAGCACTGCGTGTAAATTTCCACTCTGCTTTGCTAGATTGTAGGTAAGCTTGCCATTTGCCTTAGCACTAAAGATTTGGGGGTATTGCGCCATTTTTAGCAAAGAGAGCGTATCAAGGTCATTGAGCTTGGCACTAAAGTCATCGCCTTGAAGCTTGGCATCAAGCTGCCCGCCTAGGCTTTGTGTGTGGAAGTTTGCTTCTATGGATTGTGCGATTTTGACTTTACCATTGGCTTCAAGCTTGCCTAAGAGCTCGATCCCTGTTAGGAATTTTAGGGCTTTTAGGTTGGGGATTGTGATGGTGTAGGGCGTGGCGATTGTGGTGCTGCTAAGGTCGATTTTAATGGGATTTAGCGCAAGATTTGCAAGGCTAGATTCTAGTATGAAGTCTGCTTCTCCCACGCCTTTTAGCAGCCGCGCATTGCTTTTGTAGGAAAAGGGCGTATTGGGCATAGCTAGATCAAACTCGCGCTTGATTGTATCGCCTATGATCATACCCTTTAGGCTAGAGATGACTTGCGCGCTTATGCCTTTATCTAAATCCCAAATTTCCCCGCTTGCATCTTCTAGCCCGGTGGCGTATTTAGGCAAATAAAGCATAAAGAAAACTTGCTCAAGTTTTAGTCCCTTACTATCAAAGGCGATCTTTTTAGGAGAGAAAGACTCTAGCAGAGCAGTGTAGGTGGTGCTAGATTCTGCTATATCGCTTTTGCCAGAGATTTTCATCTGTGAAGTCCCGCCTATAACCTCGCCATTTGTGCGAAACGCCCCCCTAATCTTTGTCCCCACAAGTGGTGTGAAAGCACTAATATCGCTAAGATTGATAGAGTAAGTGCTTTTAGTAAGCAAGGGAGAGAGCTGTGTATCTCCGCTTGAGATGATCCTGCCTACATTGGCGTTGAAGACGAGATTGTGCTTCACATTATCCATATCAAAGATCGCGCTAAGGTTTGCGTTCCAACTAGTGCGTGGGATTTCTATGTCGAAGTCTTTTTGTATAAGCTCTTGAGAAAAGCCCCCTTGCGTGATGGCTAGCGTGGCTTGTCCGTTGAAGTTTGGAGTCTGTCCTTGCGTGCCAGTAATGTCGGCTTGCAGTCCTAAAACTCCGCTGACATAGGGCTTTTGCCCAAGCATTGCTAGCAGCTCATCAATACGCATAGCAGAGATTTGAGCGGTGATTTTTGTGGGCATAAGGTCATAAAATGTCGCGTTAAAGACGCTTGTTGAGCGCGCGATGTCGCTTGTAGCACTAACGACTAGCTCATCAAACACTTTCCCCACTGCTTTAGCGCGCACTTCAAATGCCCCAGCTAGCTCTATGCCTGCCATTTCTCCAAAGAGTGAAATATCATTAGCATCGACAAACAAATCAAAATCCACGCCTAGTGTGAAGAGATTATAGCCTCCGCTTAGATCGATGATGAGCTTTTCCCCATTTTTTAGCACGATATGCGTGCTAGTGAGCCCTAGCGAGAATTTATCTAGCACAAGCGGTAGGGGCGAATGTTTATTGATCTGTGATTGCGCTATGGGCTTAATGATTATATTGCCAATAGGACTAAAGACAAAGATATACACAAGCAGCACAAGCGCGACTAGAATCCCAAGTAGCCAAAGCAGCAATTTTTTCACAAAAACTCCTTAAAGATAAGATTATAAATGCTCTACATAGCAAGGCTTGCTAAAGCTAAGAAAAATTTTTAGCATATCGCTATGCTCTTTATAATGATGAGCGCGGATAATGTCTGCGCCATTTTGTAAGGCGAGCAAATGCAAGCTTAGCGAGCCGCTTAGGCGGTCATCTGGATTTGGCGCATTAAGCAGCTCTCCAATGGTGCGCTTTTGACTAGCTCCTACAAGCACTCGTTTGCCAAAGTGCTTAAAATGTCGTAAATGCTGGATTAGTGCTAGATTTTGCGCGCTATCTTTAGCAAAGCCAAAGCCAATGTCTAAAATCACCTCTCCTGCCCCACTAGATTCTAGTAGCTCAAGCTTGCGCGCGAAAAATGTATCAATCTCACTTAGCAAGTGCTCATAGTTTGCTAGGCTTGCCATAGTCTCTGGCGTGCCTTTTGTGTGCATTAGGATAAAATCCGCGCCAAAGTCTCCAACTACTGCTAGCATATCCTTATCCCCTAGCGCGCTGACATCATTGACTACACGGAAGCCAGATTCTAGTGCAAATGCCGCGGTTTTGGCATTGTAGGTGTCAATGGAGAAGCGTGCCTTTGCGCCTAGATTCTCGCGCTTAATGTAGGCGCATACTTCTTGTAGGCGTGCGATTTCATCTTGCGCGCTAATTAGCGGTGAGCCCGGGCGAGAGCTTGCTGCGCCGATGTCAATCAGCCTAGCACCTTGCGCGATTAGCTCTTGTATGGATTCTATGGCACGCTCACTTGTGTGGCGCGATGGCGCATAGAAGCTATCTGGGGTTAGGTTGATGATTGGCATAATTTCTGGGGTGCTCTTGCTAGAATCTAGCGCGCTAGATTCTAGGTGGGCTTGCAGGGCTTGGCTAAGGGATTTTAGTGCGAAAGGCTGGTGTTTGCACTTTGTGATAACGCGCTCAAGCTGGGATCTTGTGGCAATGAGCAGGGCATTGTAGGAGGGCTTTTCACAAAGGATTGCCTCTTTTGGTGTGGCGAGATCACCACCTACGCTTAAAAGCTCTTGCTTTAGGATATGGAGCTGGGGTAGGGATAAATCATGCAGGAGAAAGAGCAGGATCTCGCCCTTTTTGCGCATAATCTTTTCCCCCGTGCGATCAGCTCCAATGGATTCTAGCACCGCGTGTAAAAACCTTGGCTCAATCCTAGCGCAGAGCATTAGGCACTCGCTTATGTGTTTTGTAGTAGATCATTAGCAAGAGATTTAAGCAGACAATGTGCTTGGGGCGGTAGTTTTCTAGCTGCTCTAGTGCGCTATCAAACATCGCTAGCTCCATTTCACCAAGCTTAATGCCCTCCTTAGCCACAGAGTGCAAGATAGAGCTCACAAGCTGCCTGCCGTGGATCTTGCTATCTTCATTGTCCTTGGCTAGAGTGGTTATGTAGGTGTAGATAGATTCTAGGCTAAGGGTGGAGAGCGTGAGTGTAAAGGGAGCGATAGACTCTCTTACACGCTTGTCAGTAAGCAAGCAGCGTGAGCGAATGGTGGGAATAAGGGCGGTTTTATTGCGCGAGATTAGGATAAACTTGACATTTTCTGGCGGCTCTTCTAGGGTCTTTAGTAGCGCGTTTTGCGCTTCTGTGCGGAAAGAGTGTGCCGCGATGATTAGGGTCTTTAGCGAGTCGGTGGCGATATGGGCTTCTGCGATAATATCGTGGATATGCTTGATGTGGATTTCGCTCTCTTCATAGATGCGCACATCGCTAGGGTTTAGCGCGCTGGCAAAGTGCTCTACTTCTTCTTGTATGTCATTGACTAAAATAATCTCCCCTATCATAGCCCCTAAATCCCACTACTCAATCACTACGCGATTGAAGATACTCTCATATAAAGCTTTTTCAAATAATCGCAGCATTTCAATGAGCTTGTAGTCTAAAAACTCATCATTAGCCCGTAGCGCAAACGCCCCCCTAATGCCCTCGTCCATCACCCAAAATAGCCCATACTCCTTGCTTCTACATAAATCAGCGATGTGGTTGTTGATTTGCCCAACATACCAAAACATATAATCCCCATAAGCAATATCAAGCATATTGATCGTGTTGTCTATGCTAGATTTTTGGATAGAGAGGTCTGTGCCTAGTAGGCGATTAAGCGAGAAGATAGGCAGAAGTGGGCGGTGAGTGCCGCTATAGTAGAATCTAGAGAGCGCGTAAGTGCCAAACCACTCTCTGCGCTCATCAGTAGCAAGCAGTAGCGTCCCACCGCGGACAATGTGCTTGATCGCGCCAAGCATTGTGTCAGCAAATAGTGCGCGGTCGATTTCTAGCCACTCTCTATCGTTTGCCCATTTTTTATACTCAAGGCGCATAGTCTCCAGTAGCCACGAGCGGAAGTCTGTGTTTCTCATAGCCCCTACTTATCTAGCTCATAGGCGTTATGCAGCGCACGCACCGCGGTTTCCGCGCTTTTTATGTTGATGACCATAGAGACTTTAATCTCGCTTGTGCTAATCATCATAATGTTGATATTCTCATTTGCTAGGGCTTTAAATGCCACGCTCGCCACGCCAGAGTGGGACTTCATACCTACACCTACAATAGAGACTTTTGCGATATTGCAGTCATAGTCGATAGATTCTACATCGACTTCAAAGGGTTGTAGCACGACTTTGGTCTGCTCTACATCTGTTAGGGGGATTGTGAAGTCTATGTCTGTTTTGCCATCTCTGCCAATGGTTTGGACAATCATATCGACATTGATATTTCCGCTAGCTAGTGCGCCAAAAATCTCTGCGGCAATGCCCGGGCGGTTGCGCACATCAGCTATACTGACACGCGCTTGGTTTTTATCTAGCGCGATTCCACTTACAATGGGCTGCTCCATAATGTTCTCCTCTGTTGTGATAAGTGTGCCTTCCTTTTGGGTAAAAGAACTGCGCGTTACAAGTGTTACGCCCCACTTTTTTGCCAGCTCTACGGAGCGGTTAAGCAGGACTTTCGCGCCCATTGAGGCAAGCTCTAGCATTTCATCATAGCTAATCTTGTCGATTTTCTTGGCATTTTTCTCTATGCGTGGATCAGTAGTATAGACACCATCGACATCGGTGTAAATCTCGCATAAATCTGCTTTCATAGCCCCTGCTAGTGCCACAGCGGAGAGGTCGCTCCCACCTCGCCCAAGCGTAGTGATCTCGCCATTTTTATCCACCCCTTGGAATCCAGCTACCACCACGATATAGCCCTGCTCTAGTAGTGATCTTGTGTAAGTAGAGTCGATGGACTCAATCCGCGCTTTTGTGTGGGTAGAGTCTGTCAAAATCCCAGCCATTTGCCCACTTAGTGAGATCGCTTTGTAGCCTTTAGATTCTAGCGCGATAGCAAGCAGTGCCGCGCTCACCCGTTCTCCTGCGCTTAGAGCCATATCTACTTCGCGCAGCTTTGGCAGGGGGGTGAAGTATTTGGTGTAGTTGATTAGCATATCTGTCTGCCCACTCATCGCACTCACTACGACAACTAGCTGTGGATTATTGTAGGAGTGTAGCGCGTCAATCACGCGGTTTGCGACATTCTCAATCCGCTCACAATCTCCCATACTTGTGCCGCCATATTTTTGGACAATTAGCATTCTCTAGCTCCTCTGTGCTTGCCTAATAATGGGGAGAAAAAACGCAAGCACCTTGTGATAGACATCGCGCTTAAAGTGTGTAACGCGTCTAAAAATCTCTTCATACCCCACAAACTCATAGCGTGAAAACTCTGGCGTGTGGGCTACTAGGTTGATTCTAGCATTAGGCAAAAGTTTGGCTAGAAAATACCGCTGCCTTTGCCCAATATATGGGCGCATAGCGGTGATGACAGAGCTTGGGAAGTCATAGCTCACCCACTCTGGATACTCAGCTAGAATCTCCACCTCGCGCGTGCCTATCTCTTCTTCAAGCTCGCGCATAAGGGCGGATTCTGGGCTTTCATCAGCGTCAATCCCGCCTTGAGGGAACTGCCATACCCCTTGCATATCAATGCGCTCTGCTAAGAAAAATTCGCACACATCAGGGTAGCTAGGGGAGAGTAAAATCGCAGCGACATTGGGGCGGTAGAGAGTGGAATCCATAGCGACACTTTGCGTAAAAATAAGTGCGATTGTAGCCTAGAATGCTTAAATGCTAGCTTACAAGCTAGCCTAGGGGGTAGAATCTAGCTTGGATTCTGGTGCGCAAGACTCTGTGGATTCTAGTGGCTCTTGCTTTTGTAAGGTCGTTTTTAGTAGGACATTTTCGTATTTGACAATGCAGTTTGCCGCGCTTACGATTTCCTTTAACGCTTCAGTGCTAAAGGCTATGTCATTGAGCAGTGAAGTGGCTTGCGCAGAAGTGATTGCGCGGTCTTTGATTAGGTCTTGGATTGTGGTTATGGAGGCGGCGTTGGTCTTTTTTAGAGCTTTTTTGATGGTTTTTATGCCCTCTTGGATATTGTCGCTCGCAAGTTTGCGCTCATTTGCTAAGGGCTTTTGCCCACTTTGTGGGGTGTTTTCATCTTGGAGATGCTTTAGGTCATAGAGCGTGTTTGCTAGTAAGGCTCGTATTTGTGCGTATTGAGCTTGCAGGGCTTGGTTGCTTGCATTAGCGTTTTTGATAAGGCTTGCTTGGATTATTTTTAGATTTTTCGTGGCTTCGACAAGATTGCGCGAGGCTTTTTGGAGGTTGCTTATCTCTGCGCAAAGCACAGGGTCGTGGGCTTGTGAGGCTCGCAAGTGCGTGGAGAAGTCGATGATGGAGTTGAATATGTTTTTAATGGTTTTTTCATAGATATTTTCTAGCTTGGTGGCATCGATACGGGGCTTTGTATCGGTGAAGTAGGTAGAATCTAGCCTTTGGGTGAAAAATGTCCCCTTGCTTGTGCCAATGACTGCGCTTAGGATTGTGATCGTGTTGTCAAAGAGATGTAGCACTTCCTTTTCTAGGCATTCTTTGGCGGTGTTTGGGTAGGGGATTAGATCAAAGTCTAAGTATCTTGCATAGTCAGTGTCGTCTTTTGAAGTGGTGATAAATTTGCACAAAAAAGCTTCAAACATAGGGATAAAGGGTGTCATCAAAAGCACGGCGATGACATTGTAGATAGTGTGAAAAAGCGCGATTTTTAGCGCGTAGTCATCGCTTTTAAAGCCAAAGAGATTGCTTGCAAGCTCGACAATCTCCTTAAACACAGGCAAAAACGCCATACACACAATGGCGATGACGACATTAAAGAGCGTGTTGCCAATGGCGAGCCTGCGCCCATCAACACTAGAAGAGATAGAGGCGATGAGAGCTGTTACCACGCCGCCGACATTTGTGCCTATCACAAGGGCTAGGGCGTCATTGTAGCTAATGCTCCCAGAGCTTAGAGCTAGGATAATGATCGTAAGCGTGGCGAAGCTTGACTGCACAATGGAAGTGATCAAAATCCCTACCCCAAAAAATATCAAAAACGCCCAGAATCCACCAAACTCCGCCGCTGCGTTTAAATCAAAATTTTGATAGCTTTCAAAGCCTGTTTTGATATACGCAATCCCTAGGAAGAAAAAGCCAATGCCAGCTAGGATATAGCCTAGGGACTTTAGATTTTTGTTTTTCATCAGCAGTAAAAGCACGCCAAGTGTGATGAGCGGCAGCCCAAGGGCGGAGACATTCATCTTCACCCCAACGCCTGCGATAATCCAGCCGCTTGTGGTAGAGCCGATATTCGCCCCAAAGACAATGCCAAGAGCCTGCGCCAAGCTCACTAAAGAAGCAGAGAGGAAAGAGAGGGTAAGGATTGTTACAAGTGTGGAGCTTTGCATAATGGCTGTGGCACTAAGCCCAAAAATGATCGCTTTTAAGCGGGTGTTGGAGAAGTTTTTGAGCACTTTTTCTAGCACGCCACCGCTAAAGCCCTTAAACCCATCTTCTAAAAAGAGCATTCCTAGCAGGAAAATCGCCAGCCCGGAGAAGAGATTTTGCGCGACTTCACTGCGCCCCATAAGCACGATCCCCGTGATAGAGATGAGAGCTAGAATGACCATTTTGTAGTAGGTGTAAATCTCTGTTTTAAAGCGTTTAAACATTGTAGTCCTTGCTTGATTTGAGTTTGTAAGATTTTTGTAAAGTGTAGCAGATTTTAGCCGCGGGTGGTAAGGGGTGCTGCTTAGGTGCGCTAGAATCTAGCTAGATCTAGATAGAATCTAGCATTGAAGCGCGTGTGTTAAAGCGCGCAGAGCTAGAATCTAGGCTTGTGATCGCAGCGTATGTGAGCTGGCTTAAAGCTTAGGTTGATTATAATGTGTGGGTTCAAGGCAAACCACAAATAAAAGCACACAGGACAAAGCCAAATGCAAGAGATTTTACAAGCCTATTTACAAGCGATAAAAGACATAAAAGCGAGTGATAAAGAGCATACCTACCGCACTCCATTAGAAACTTTATTAAACGCATTAAAAGGAGAGTCTAAAGCTATCCATATCAAGCACGAGCCAAACAATGACAAAGAAGGCAGGGGCGCACCAGACTTTTTAATCACAAAAGATTCTCTAACGCTTGGCTATATTGAAAACAAGCGTGTAAATGCGGATTTAGACTCCATAGCCCAAAGCCCACAGATTGAAAAATACCTGCGACTAAGCGATAATCTAATGCTTACAGACTACTTGCGATTCTGCCTTGTGCGTAAAAATGACAAGGGCAATGCAGAGATTGTGCAAGAGTGCAGAATCTGCGAGCTTTCACAGCTTCAAGCCCTAGTGAAAAACCCCAAGCTTTTTAGCCTAGATTCTAAAGCAAAAGAGCTAGAACAGCTTTTCACACTCTTTTTCTCTCAAAGTCCAAGCCCCATAAACACAGCTAAAGAGTTTGCAAACGCCTTGGCTCAAAGGACTAGAATCCTAAAAGATGAAATGATAGAAAAGCAGAGCAACGCTCACATACAAGGGCTTTTTAACGCCTTTAAAGAATCGCTTTATAAAGATTTAGACTTCATCACTTTTGCCGATAGCTTCGCACAGACGCTGACTTATAGCCTGTTTTTAGCTAGGCTAAACAACAACGCAAATGAAACAATCACCCTAGATAATGCCTACAACTTTATCCCTAAATCTTTCTCACTTATCCAAGCGATGAGCAAATTCCTACGAGAGCTAAAAGAGCTAGATTCTATCAAATGGCTTTTAAAAGAAATCATCGCTATTATCAATCACATAGACATCGCCGCCATTATCCACGATCTCAACAAACTCTCGCAAAAAGACTTGCTAGGGGAATACATTTATAAAGACCCATATTTACATTTATATGAAGACTTTCTCAAAGAATATGATGAGAGCTTGAGAGAAGTGCGAGGCGTGTATTACACCCCTGCTCCAGTGGTGAAATTCATCATAGATTCCATAGATTTGACCTTACAAAAAGACTTTAATAAGCAAGGGCTAAAATCCGCCATCACTGATGATAATATCACGCTTTTAGACTTTGCCACAGGCACAGGGACATTTCTGCTTGAAGCCTTTAGAAAAGCTCTAGAATCTAGCAATAAAAACAGCGTGAAATACAACCCAAAAGCCTTGATACAAAGATTCTATGGATTTGAGTTTTTAATCGCACCTTATACGATAACACATCTTAAAATCTCTCAAGCTTTTAAAGAAGAGTTTGAAGCCCAGCTAAATGACAATGAAAGCCTAAATATCACGCTGACAAACACACTCTATGTGAGCAGCAAAGCAGATGAAATCAATAAGCAAAGCAATCTCTTTGTAGGTATGGCAGAGCTTACAAAGGAGTTTGAAAAAGCCCAAGAGATTAAGAGCAAAGATATTTTAATCATCACAGGCAATCCACCTTACAACGCACTATCTATCAACAAATACGATATTTCTGCTTACAAATACTGCGGGCTTAGAGAAAACAATCAAACAAGTAAAATTCCCATAAATGAAAAAAAACATAGACTTAATGATGACTATATTAAATTTATTCGTTTCGCACAAAATAAAATAGACAATCAGGATAGCGGAATCATTGCCCTAATTACTAACAATAGTTTTTTTGATGGTGTTACGATGAATGGAATGCGTTGGAATCTACTAAATTCCTTTGATAAAATATATCTTTTGAATTTACACGGCGATAGCAATAAACACGAAGTTTGCCCTAACGGCAATAAAGATGAAAATGTTTTTGATATTAAACAGGGCGTTGGTATAAGTATTTTTGTAAAGACAAAGCCTAAAAAAAATCTAAGCAACACGCCAAAATGTGAAGTATTTTATTATGATTTATATGGTAGCAGAAAGGTTAAATATGACTTTTTATATAGTAAAAACTTAGATTCTATAAAGTGGCAACAACTTAAACCACAAAATCCAAGCTATGAATTTTTTATCCAAAACGATAAGTTAAGAAAAACCTATGATAAAGGCAGGAGTCTTAAGGATATTTTTGTTAAATCAGGGCTTGGAATCTGCACTTATAGGGATTTTTTTTGTTACGCTAATTCTAAAGATGAGATGATGAAACGCATAGATGCTTTTAGCAAACAAACAGATGAGCAAAGCAAAATTGATTTTGCCTTAGAAGATTCTGGTACTTGGTCTATAAGGTGGGCAAAACAAGAACTTTTAGAAACAAAGCTAGATGAAAAACTTATCCAAAAAGTGCATTTTAAACCTTTTGACTTTAAATATACTTACTATACAGGCAAATCAAGTGGTTTTTTGGGTCGTCCTGCTGGAGCAGTGCAAAATCTAATGTTGCAAAATAATATCGGTTTAGTTTGTTATCGCACTTGCGGTGTCAATGGGCTAGATAATATTTTTATCGCAAATGGTTTAATAGATTTGCATTTAGTGGGTAGTGGTAGCACTATTTTTCCCTTAAAAGATTCTATGCAAAGCGAGAATCTAAACCTAGAGTTTAGAAAATTTATAGACAAACACTATAAAGAGCATTTTAGCCCCGAGCAGATTCTAGGCTATATCTATGCGGTGCTATTCCTGTCTCTTATACACATCTCCGAGCCCACGAGACGCGTAG
>OWHX01000312.1_pt1 | contig 28873 bp, 34 predicted proteins | sample 1732801 | NCBI WGS metagenome assembly OWHX01 (sample SAMN05065755, study PRJEB22554) | human gut metagenome | biome: ENVO:2100002; feature: ENVO:00000062; material: ENVO:00002003 | host: Homo sapiens | place: USA
AAAGCCTATGGCATAGTCGCAGATAGTGAAATTAGGCGTGATGTTTTCGCCGGTGTAAAAAATGCGCACACAATCATACTTGATATGCTCAGATCCAAAAACCGAGTAGAAGAGAAACTGCGGAGAGTGGCTATCAAGCGTTATTGTGTAGTGTCGTTGGAGTAGGGCGGTGATCGCCTTGGCTATGCCTTGCATATCGCCAAAGTCGCAAAAGTGGATTCTAATGGGGTTGCTATTGGGGTTGGGGTCTTGCATAATCGCTCCATTGCTCTTTGTATAAAGGAGCAAGTGTAGCTAAGAGTTGTTTATAACTTTCTAAGCCATAAGCTTCCGCCGGTGTTTTTCTGGCTTAGGGGCAGGGCGGCGGCAAACTCGTCTTTGTAGAGATGATTTAAGCAGGTGTTGAAAAAGACAATTTCAAAGGCAGCATTAAAGCTTAAAAATGCGCGTAAAAGATAGGCTTCATTCCACGAGTTTTTATCGCGTAGCCAGTTATTAGGGTAGCTAAATGGATAAAAAATATCGTGGAAGTGGATATATACACCGCGTTTAAGTCTAGGGAGAATCTCAAAAAAGATTCTATTAACATCGGAGTTGATTTTAGCAATATGCGTAGAATCTATAAATAATATATCATTGGCTTCTAGCTCTTCAAAAATGCGTATATCTATCTCTTGCAGGCGATGTGGCAAAATGTGCGTGCTGTGGGAATCTATATCACTTTGTTTTAGAAGAGAATGCAAAAGGGCGGGATAAGGCTCAATGTGGGTGATATGCAGAGAGTTTATTTTGCCCCCCCCCCCATTAGATTCTTACCTGTGAAGAAAAGCTCTCTTACATCGTGCATAAGTGCGGAGCTAAAGCCAGAGCCTACTTCTATAATCCTTTGTGGTCGCAAGTGGCGTATCATCGCATACAGACAGATTCCATCGCTGTGGCAGTAGGCTGGATTATCAAAATAGTAGCGTAAATGGGGCTGTTTGGATTCTGTGAATGGTAGCTCTGCATAAAACTTGGCAAACTCTTTAAGCAATGCCCTTTGGGATTCTAGCTGCAAATCTATGCCCACTAAATCACTTGGCTCATAAGAGCGGTGAGCTATGCCCTCTTCTATCTCTTTGGCATTGGCAATGGGTGAGTAGAAATGCCCACTTGGGACAAAGTCTATTTGCCCAAAAATGGCTTGCGCCTTGCGGTAGCACTTGCGTAAAATGCCCTTAAATGTGGGTTTTTGACTATGGGTGTTAAGATACATTGAATGCTCCTTGCAATGTGAGATTAGCTTGTTTTCTTGCCTAGTAGGATTCTAGCTTGGCTACGGAATCTTGCTGGGATAAGCTCGCGGATACATACGCGCGGGATTACCCAAAAAAGATATTTCAGTGCGTGGAGCAGAGGGAAAAGGCGGTTGTATTTATAGCCGATTTGGCAGTCTTCTTTAAACATTTGCCACGAGAGATGTGAGCTTACACCCTCTAGGCTAAAGCTTGCGACCACAAGCGGGACATACTGGAATCTCGCTCCATTATTGTAAGCCTTGGCGAAAAAGTCCGTGTCTCCCGCGATTTTAAAGCCTGTGTCGTAGCGATAGGCTTGCATAAGGGTGGTGGCGATAAAGGCGGATTGATGGATAAAGTGGTGGTGGTATTTATGCGGCTTTGTGGAGGCATAGAGAATCTTAGAGTGCGTGTCATCATAGATGAGCTGGGCATCGCCATAAAGGATTTGGGGAGTGGGGTGGGGGGCTGCTTGCTCTTGCGCGGCGTGGGGCTGTGTTTGTAGCGCATCTTGCGCGCTTTGTAAAAAATGTGTGAAAAATTCCTTTAGCGTATTTGAGCTGTGGAATCTATCTCCGCAATTCATAAAGTTGCACCACTGCCCTATGGCAAGGTCTATGCCCTTATTCATCGCATCATAGATTCCACTATCTTTTTCACTTAGGAGTTTAAAAGTGAGATTTTTCTCTCTATGTGTGGCTGTAAGGAAGATCTTGCTATTTTGCTCTGTGTGTTTTAAAGATTCTGTCTTTTTATTAGAGTTTGCTTGAGAATCCACTTTGGCGCACGAAGCGATGTATTCTAAAATCTTTTCCCTTGTGCCATCACTACTTGCCCCATCAATGATGATGTATTCTATATGCGGATAGTCCTGCCCCACCACAGAATCCATTGTGTCGATGATATGGGCAATGTCGTTATAAACAATCGTAACAACAGAGATAAGCGGTAGTTGTGCTGATAAGCGGGGCAAGATGACACCTTGAGAAAAAATATTGAAGTAAAATTCTAGCAAAAGCTTTAGGATTTTTGGAAACCTCCGCATATATGATCAAGCTTTAAGGCAATTATAGAGAGCTTGTTCCACACCCTAGATCGCGCAGATAAATGTGCTATTTTTGTGATAAATAGACTGCATAGGGAAGTGTGTGTGATTAGATTTTGTGCGATAGTTGGAGCTAGATCGCGTAGATCAAACATATAGCATTTCTTTAGCACGATAAAGATATGCATATTCCACCATAGCGTGTTTGCAGAGATAATGGCTTTTTTATGCTTTTGCAGGATATAGCAATAGCCATCAATGTCTTTTTGGTGATTTTTGGAAATTTGGTCGTTGCTATGGAGTCTATAAGTGAAAAGCACCTGTGGAGTGTAGAGAATCTCACAAACCTGCGCGAGCCTTATGGAAGTATCCCACTCTTGGTAAGATGGGACATCTTCATCAAGTAGCCCGATTTCTAATAGCGATGTTTTAGCTACGACCATACTTTGAAACATTGGGGCTGCTGCCTTTAAAAAATATGGATCTTGTGGAGATAGATTCCAATAGTCTCTAGATCCTGTAGCTTCATTTGATACCACACAAGCCCCATACAAAAATAGCTCTTGTATATCCGCGTGCTCTTTAATCATATCATATTGGGCAGAGAGCTTATTAGTCTCCCATAAATCATCAGAATCAAGAAAAGCTATCCACTTACCTTGAGCCATTTTAATGCCAATGTTTCTAGCTGCTTGTGCGCCCATATTTTTAGGTAGTTTGTAATATCGTATTTTTGGGTTATTGAGTGAGTGGATCAAAGATTTTGTATTGTCTGTTGAAGCATCATCAATGATGATAATCTCATAATCCAAAAAAGTCTGTTTGCATACAGAATCCACACACGCAAGGATACTATGAGCTCTATTATGCGCTGGGATCACCACGCTAAATAATGCTGCTGGCGTGATGAAAGATTCTATATCATAAGCTATGGCTGCTAGATCATCTAATGAGTAGGACTCTAATGATTTTGCTTGGAAAACTAATGCTTGAGAATTGCTTAAATTATAGGGGATAGTTTGTAATGTATATGCGCGATAGTCTTTGGAGCACTCAAGCGGTAAGGAGAGCCTAGAATCTTGCCCCCCCCCTAATCAACATTTTATAAGTTTTACTTAAAATTCTTTTAAGTAAAGGACGCTGCTTACTTGCATAGTATGCATCGCATTTGGCTCGTATGGCTGGGATTTCTTGGACTGGTTGTTTTATATCAATACTAGTGGGAGTGCTTGATAGCACACCAAAATATGGGTCGTTCTCTTCTCCATTTTTGCAATGTGTGCCAATATCAAAGCCAATATTTTGCACGAGTGAATTGCGTGGATATAGGCAGTATTTATCCTGCAAAAAGCACGAGGCAAACCATCGAATAGCCCACGAAGAGTTTTTGCCACGGATTTGATCCTCAAGCATTTGGGTAAAGCCTCTGCTGCTTTTTGCGCCGCTATAAGCTTTATCAAAATCATCTATCTTGCCACTTTGTTTAAGCTTGTCTAAAAGCTCCTTGCCATCTGGGTTGAATAGATTCCACGCCCTATCCCAGCTCGCCCAGCCCCAACAATCAGTCCCTTTAAGAAAAAACGATGATGGGATCTCATCTCCTTCTAGGGGGAAGACAAACCCACTTACACAAGCCACTTGCTCGTTATCGTAATAAGTTTGCAAAGCCTCATTCATAAAAGTTAAAAAATATGGACTAGTCACCAAATCATCTTCCAACACAATGATCGTGCCGTGCTTGTTGATAATACTTGTAACGCCATCAATGATAGAATCCGCAAGCCCAAGATTTCGCTCTCTTTGGATAAAAGTAATATGCTTAAAATATTTGCCATTTTCATTACTAGCAATAAAGTCTTGCAAGTAGGTGCTAACCTCTAGGGCGGAGTCTTTTTGCTCCTTTGTAGCAGTGTCTTTCAGCCCATCTTGGTAGATATACAATACACTCTCTTTAGCTAAGAGATTCGCCTTTAGTGCGTCCAAAGTCGCTTTAGTATGCCTTGGGCGATTGTAGGTAAAAAGCACGATGGGCGCAAGCGTAGAATCCATAGGTTTTAACTCTCTAATATGTTGTTAATGTAAGCAAAGCTGCATTATAACGACCTAGCCCTTAAATTAGGCTATTTTGCGCGCTATTTCATAGAAGCTTTAAGGCTTTTGCTTTACAATACCCCGCTTAATCGCGCTTGTAAAATGGTGGCAGATCGCAATTACAAAGGAAAATGATGAAAACTTCTTATGCTTCATTTATTGTGGGGGTTGGGCTTACTCTAGTGCTAGCGGTGTGTAGTATCGCGCTAGCAAAGACAAGTATTGTTAGCTCGTGGCATATTTCTCCGCTTATTTTGGGGATTGTGCTAAGTATCATTGTGGCAAGTGTGCTGCGTGGCTTTGGGGCTACAATCATTGATAAGTGCAAGAGTGGGGTGGATTTTAGCGGGAAAAAGCTCTTGCGTTTGGGGATTATCCTCTATGGGTTTTTTGTCTCGCTAGCAGATATACAAAGTGTAGGGCTTGCGGGATTTGGGCTGGCTCTTGGCATTGTAGCTGGGGTTCTTATCGTAGGGTTTATCATAGGGGTGAAGATGTTTAGGCTTGATAGGGAGCTAGCGATTTTAATGAGTGCAGGCTGTGCAATTTGCGGGGCAGCAGCAGTGCTAGCACTAGAATCCGCCTTGAGAGCTAACGCACAAAAAAGCGCGATTGCCATAGGTAGTGTGGTGGTCTTTGGGCTTTTGGGAATGTTTGCTTACCCTATTGTTTATAGTGCTGGGCTTTTGCCCTTTAATCAAGTGCAAATGGGCTTATATATGGGGGCTAGCTTGTATGAGGTGGCTAATGTCGTAGGTGCTAGCGATGTGCTAGGGCAAGAGGGCGCAAATATCGCCCTTATTGAAAAGATGATCCGTGTGGCTCTGCTAGCTCCTGTGCTATTTATCGTGCCATTTTTGTTTGCCAAATATAATCAGGGCAGAGGGAGCAAAAAGCTCTATATCCCTTACTTCGCGCTAGGCTTTGTGGCGGTGGTGTTTTTGCACTCTTTGGTTGAGATCCCAGCGCAAATTGTGCAGGCTATGCAGTTTATCTGTGTGCTATGTCTTGGTGCGGCGATGTGTGCGCTTGGCTTGCAGATTGATCTTAAGGCTATGCGAGATGCTAAGGTGGTGTTTTGGTTTGGGCTTTTGCTATTTGTGCTTGTGAGTGTGCTAGGCTTTGTGGGGGTGCTGGGCTTGCACGCTTTTGCCTAGAATCTACTTTAAGGTGATAAGCACCACTTCTGGTGGGTTAAATATACGAGGTAGGCGGTAGTTTAGACTAAGTCCCCTTGAGACGACAAGATACTGCCTTTTACTAGAATCTAGCTCATAGAGCCCGCCAGCATATTTGGGGAAAAGCCCTTGATTTGGCGCGTAAAGTCCATTGAGTAAGTAGGGTATGCGCACTTGCCCGCCGTGCGTATGCCCGCTTAAGATAAGATCAATAGGCAGGGATCTAAAAAGCTCGATAAACTCCGGGCGGTGCGAGAGTAAGATAGAGAAGTCTGCTTGCTTGCTAGATTCTAGGCTGCTAGGCTCTGCTTGGCAGGTGGGGCGGATCGTGCTTGCTACAAGCTCTTGCCACTCTTGCTCCCAGAAGCCGCCCTTCCACTTTGCTCTATCCCACACAACTTTATCTATGTGCTGATTAGGCTTACTATAAGTGCTGTAGTATGGATCATCAACCCCAAAGACTGCTATCTCTAGCCCATTTATGCTAAGTGTTGTGCAAGGGTGGCTAAAATCTAGCACAGAGACATTGTAGCTTGCAAGCTTTTGCTTAATGGCTGCTATTTCTCCACTCCAAAACTCGTGATTGCCACTGACATAAAACTTAGGGATTTTGGCAAGCTTTTTAGCATCTACTTTTTTAGACTCCGCCCTAGAATCTAGCCGTGCGAAAAACTCCCACGCTCCTTGCATATCTTCTTCATCATCGACCATATCTCCACTTAGGGCAATGAGATCCACCTCTCGCCCTTGCAGAGCGCGTATAATCTCATCTTGATAGAATCTCCCAGAGTGTAGATCGCTAAGTAAGGCTATGGTGATGGGCTTGGCGGGCTTTGTGGCAGTGGGGAGTGTGATGGTGTAGTCTTGGCTGCGCAAGGGGGCATAGATAGCTAGAAGCGCAAATACAAGGAGCAAAATCCCTAGTAGCACTAGTGATCGCTTAGTGCTTGACATTATTCATCGCGCCTATGGCTTCTAGTAGTTGGGTTTTAGATTCTAGGTCTTGGAGATTTTCTATGTGCTGCACAAGGCTTAAGCCTTCTTCATCATAGATTGCTGCATCTGCGCCATTTTGGATAAGCAGCCTTGCAGCTTGCGTTTGGTTGCTTGCTATGGCTGCTACTAGAGGTGAGCAGGCAAAAGCATTTTGCCCTTGTAAGCACGCAGGGTCGCCGTTTATGGGTGCATCTTTTGCCAAAAGTAGTGTGATCATCTCTATATCACCGCCAATGCTCGCACTCTGCAAAGCGCGCGTAAGATCTGCGCCGCGATCGATAAGCAGCACTGCTACTTCTTGTGCGTTGGCGCGATCTTCTTCTTGCAGTGTTTGCATTGCCATAAGCGCGACATCAAGTGCTTCAAGCTGTGTTGGCTTGCTAGATTCTAGTAGTTTAGCGTGGATATTTGCGCCAGAATCTAGCAGCAGTGCTACAAGCTCTTTGTTGTGCTTGCTTGCTGCGTGGATAAGTGGGCTTGTCATCTGGCTAGATTCTAGCTCTGCCCCAGCTTGGATAAGTAGCTTTGCTATATCAGTAAGCCCCCTTTGGCAAGCAAGCGTTAGCGGGGACTCTTTAGTGGTGTCGCCATAGCCGACATTGACCTTTGCGCCCTTATTAAGCAAGGCGGTGATGATGGCTGGGCTTGGGTGCTTTGCTTGGATAGCATAGATGAGTAGGGGCATAGAGGGGCTATCTTTATCTGCTTGCGTCATCTGGCTAGATTCTAGCTCTAGGGTTATGGACTTTTCTTTAAGTAAAAGCTCTGTTGTATGGGCAAATCCTAGTGCGATGGCGTATTCTAAGGCTTGCTGGTATTTAGCTTTTGCTAGGGCATTGAGCAGTCTTCTCTTGCTATCAAAACGCTCGCTAATGTCATCTGCATTTGGGGTAAAAATAGATTCTAGCGCGGCTTTGGGGATTGCTTTGATAGATGGGTCATCTGCTAGGAGTGCTTCTTGGTAGGGTGCGCTAAGCTTGGCTAGCGTTTGGAGAAAGAGCGTTTGTAGGTAGTTTTGATAGTCTTTCTCATCAAGTGCGACAATATCGCGCTTATGTAGCACACCTTGCATATCACCTATGGTGATTTGTATCCAGTGGGGGTTTGTGCTATCTGTCCCGCCAATAAGGCTTGTAAGCAGAAAGTCGCTCTTATAGAGCTTGGCGATGATAGTGCCATTGGGAGATTGGCGTAGGTTGATAAAAGTATCTTTGCTATTAAAGCTTGCGCCTTGGCTGGCAAAAGCAGCTATAGCAAAGGCGACATATACTAAGATGAGTGTGAAAATTTTATACATAGTGTGCTCCTAGATTGGGATAATGTCGATGATGTGAGAGGTTTGTGGCGGGGGAGAGTGCTTCTTTTGTGTAGGTGCGATCTTGGCGATAGGATAGGGTCTAGCATAGCGCAAAATCGCCGTGAGAAACTGCTCATCTTGCCTAATCCAGTAACTATAATCACACACAAGGATAAAGCACTTTTTCATACGGCTAACAGCGACATTGAGCGCGTAGGCGGCGTGGAGATTCCTAGAATCTGTCAAGTGGTGGTGTAGCATAACAGGTGAAAATATTACGCAGTCAAACTCCTGCCCTTGTGAGCCGTGGATCGTCCAAGTGTGTTTATAGGGGATTTGGTATTGTGATAGTAGCTTGCGCTGCTTGACAAATGGAGTAATGACAGCCACAGAGTTAGAATGCTCAAGAAGTGCTGGGAAAATCTGCGCGATAGCTTGGGCTTCGGCGTGGTTGCATTTATCCTGTGGGATCTGGGCTTTACAATCGATGAAAAATAAGTCTGTCGGGCTGTCTTTGCCACATAAGCCATTGTGGTAGATGTGGTGGTCAAGGATTTTGGCAAGATTATCGCCGTAGCGGTGGGTTTCACGCAAGATATTTAGGCTTGTGTGTGTGAATTGCAATGGGCTTGTTTGTAGTTTGGTAAAGATTTTGGCACTGCTTGTGAAGTGCTCTTGTGTGAAAAAGTCTTCCATAAACAATGCTGATAGGTTGAAAAGATTTGCCCATACTTTATCGTCGTGCATACGCGATGTAGGCATTTCACAAATGGGCATAAGCTGCTTGTGATCACCTAGGAGAGTTACAGGGGCATTTTGCGTGCTAAGTGTTAGGGCTTTGATAAGTGGGGTGAAAGCACACTCATCTAGGAAAAAGTGCGAGAATTCAACATCAAGGCTCGTATATCGCTTGATAAAGCCATCTATGGTTAGTCCTATAATGAGCGATTCTTTAAGCCTTGATTTTGGACTTGCAGCACTAAAGAGACTTTGTGGCTGCTTTTTTTGCAGGATTTGTGGGTCGCATACTTCGGCATATTGCTCCATAAAGGCATTGCTAGGTGTGCCTAGTCGCAAGATCATTGATCGCTCAATCTTTAGGGTATCAAATTTCTTTATGAGGGCTTGCAGGACTTGCTCAAGCGCGGAGTTGGTCGGGGCTAGCACGCATACGCGCGTGTTGCTATAAACATAGTGCAAAAGTGCTTCAAAGAGCACTACTTGCGTCTTCCCGCTACCGGGCGCGCCCCACACATAGCTAAATGGCTTGCTAAGAATATCTCGCAAGGCACTTGCTTGCTCTTTGTTGAGATAGGGCTGAATGGTGATAGAGTGATAAGCACTTGCAGAATCCTTGTGCGCGAACATAGGTGGAGCTGCTGGGATAGCAAAGGTGCTTTGCTGCTCGAAGAATGTCTCAAGGTTGCGTATGAGAAATTTAAGATCGCTAAAAATTTTTAGCTGGGCTTTGTGCTTTTGCACGGCGTTTAGCGTGCTAGAATCTAAGCACTCTATGGAGAGAATCTGGCTTTTCTCATCATAAAACCGCACATAGAATCCAAACTCTTCGCTAAGTGGCATAGGCGCAGCAGATCCAATTTGGATCATCAAAGAGTCGGTGTTGAGCACCTTTGCTTTGATACGAAGCTGAATGTATGGATCATCAAAGACAACTTGCGCAACTTGTAGTTCCTCGCAGCCTAGATTATGCTCTTGCAAATAGGCATAATAGACTTTACAAGCTTGTAATAAGGCGTGTTTAATGGCGTGCATACTTCAGGTTATATTATGCGAAAACTTCATCAATGCTATAGAGTTTTGGCGGCTTATTGACTAGCCAAGCAGCACACTCAAGCGCACCTTTTGCAAATGTCAAGCGATTGGTAGCATTATGGGTGAATTCCAAATACTCTCCATCTAAGTAAAACCCTACACAATGCCGCCCTGCCACATCACCACCGCGCAGAGAAACGATGCTTAGCTCACCATCTTTGCGCACACCTTGGGAGACCCTGTCTGTTACTAGAATCTCTTTTAAGGGGCGATTGCGTCCTTTGGCGCAGGATTCTGCTAGGCTTAGGGCTGTGCCACTTGGGGCGTCTTTTTTGTATCGGTGGTGGATTTCGCTTATTTCAATATCTGCGTGTGTGAGCTTGGCGGCTACTTGCTCGACAATCTGGCGCAGTAGTGCTACTCCAAGAGACATATTTGAAGCATACAAGATGGGCGCCCACTTGGAGCAGGACTCCATTAGCGCGAAGTCTTGCCCATCTAGCCCTGTTGTGCCTATCACGCAAGGGATAGGCGTCCTTGTGGAATATAGTGTGCGTAGCAGGGCATTTGTCGCTTCTTTTGAGCTAAAGTCGATAATCACATCACAGCATTGTATAAATGCGTCAAGGTCGTTTGTTACAAAGCTGCCCTCTGGTAGGCTAAAATCTAGCTCCTTGCGCACAAATACTGCGCCTATTTCCATATTTCTATGCGCACCTATCTCGTGAATGATAAGCTGCCCCACGCGCCCACTCGCGCCAAAAATCCCAACTTTGATCATAAGCTTCCTAATGTGTAGAATCCAAATAAGCTATCGCCTGTAATGCTGCAGTCGCTCCATCTCCAGCGGCACATACTACTTGCTTAGGCGCATTGATACGAATATCCCCAGCAGCAAAGAGTCCGGGAATGTTAGTCTTCATCGATAAATCCACAATGACAGAATTATACTCATCGCACGCACATAGCATAGAGCCATCATCTTGGCGTAAAGCTTGGGTATTAACATCATAGCCTACAAAGATAAAAACACCGGGCACAGCTAGCTGCTTGCGCTCTTTAGTTTGTGTATGCTCAATGATAATGCCTGTAACACCAAGCTTATCGCCTGTGATTTCTACGGGAGAAAATGGTGTGAGAAACTCAATTTTGTCGTTATGTCTCGCGTGCTCTAGTGTGATAGGTGCTGCGCGGAATGCATCTCTTCTGTGGATAAGATAGACTTTGCTGCACATTTTAGTGAGATAGATTGCTTCTTCTATGGCAGTATCCCCGCCGCCTATAACAGCTACTTCCTTGCCTTTATAGAAAAAGCCATCGCAAGTGGCGCAGGTGCTAACACCCTTGCCCCAAAGATCGCTCTCCCCTAGGACTCCTGTGCGCTTGGGGCTGCCGCCAGTAGCTAGGATCACAGCTCTTGCTTCTGTGGTTTTACCGCCATCGTGGTGGATAGTAAAATGCGCACCATTTTTGGTGATTTGATTGACTACTGCCATTTCGTGCTTGAGACCAAAGCGGAAGCACTGCTCCTGCCAAGGCTCCATAAAATCTAAACCACTCTTAATCTCTTTTATACCGGGGTAGTTTTCTATCTCACTACTTCCTGTGATTTGCCCTCCGGGCATACCCTTTTCAAACAAAACGACATTCTTCACACCCCCTCTTGTCGCATATAGCCCAGCAGATAGCCCAGCAGGACCGCCACCAATAATTGCTAAATCAATCATAGAAACTCCTAGATAAACCCCTTGTCTGCCAAGGGGGAAGAATTGTAAAAGTTGAGATTAAAGAAGGGCGTTGATTTTATCTGCCAAGACAGATTTAGGTGTAGCACCGATAACTTGATCGACAACCTCGCCGTTTTTCATAAACAAGATTGTAGGAATGCTTCGAATACCAAATCGTGCGGCGAGATTTTGCTCTTCATCAGTATTGACCTTGCAAATTGCGGCTTTGCCTTCAAACTCATTGGCAAGCTCTTCAATCACAGGGGCAAGCATACGACAAGGACCGCACCAAGTAGCCCAGAAATCAACAACTGCTATACCATCTTTGGTCTTTTCATCAAAGTCAAGCTCTGTCAATTCAATATATTGTCCCATTTTTTCTCCTTGTATGTGGGTTGGCAAGGATTATACAACAAGTAGCGTAACATTTTGGACAATGTCTTTTGGGATTTGGTAATTTTTTATCACTTTGCAAGAAGTGTTACGGATATAAGCATTGCAAGCTACTTGACTGGGACAAAGTTCGCACCCTTTGTCGTCCAAATGCGGTTTTGATATTGGATTTGCTTATCGCGCATAGATTCGCTAAAGAGCTGTTTTGAGTCTTTGGTGATAGTTCTTAGTCCAAATTCTACACCAAGCGAAGTTGCATAGCTCACCCAATCATAGCGCAAGTCGTTATTGAGCAAAAACGCATACTCCATAAGATTTGTATCGATCGCGCCAATAGAGCTTACAACAAAGAGATTTTCACGCGCTTTGGGTGAGGCAAGCTGTAAGACAATGGGGCTAAAGTTAATTTGCGTGGAGAGATAGACTCTAGGGGGCTCATCGCTTAGCTCGATTTGTGAGAGAATCAGCCCTGTTTTTGGCGCGGAAGTATTGAGTATAAGTGCTGCGTTTGGGAAATAAGTGGATTCTTTTTCGAGTGTTTTGGTAAATTGAGAAGCTTCTTGATTGCTCAAAGATCGCTGGCGGATTACGCGCTCTTCAAGGCTTGAAAAAAGCGTAGATAAATAGCCGCCTATTTGACTATCATCAGTATATTCAATGAGTGGCATATCCTGCATTAGCGGAAGTAGGGCTTGGAACTGCTCTTTATAGCTTATCCCTCCAAAGTATAGATTCTCTGGGAGTCTGTCTATGACTCCTTGTGGCAAACGCTCTTTATTTATCGTAGGGATATAGGTTGGGTAGATGAGATTGTCATAGTCTATGAGATTTTGCACGCCGGTGGGTCCAAGCATAGCGATGACAAAATTTGCATTACTTTGGATAATACGCAAATAAGTGGATTCTAGGTTTTCCTTGCTCTCATCAATGCTATCAAACACCTGAAAATCAAAGTCGATATTACGCGCGATAAGATAGGATAAAATCGTGTTTGCCACACTTACAGAATATCGCCCCACAAGTTGCTTAGGGATAAGCAGGGCGACTCTAAAATGCTCTTTACTACCAGAATCTTGCATTACTTCTATACCGCTTAGTTGCGCCATTGCTTCAGAAAAGTAGCGCAAGACCTTTTTGTCCGTTGTGCTAGTGCTAAACTTCGCCAAAAATGAAAAGATATAGCCATTAGTATAGAGTCGCTTCAAGCACCCATCATTACAGCTATGCTCATCAATATCAAGGATCTTTTGCTGGGGCAGTGGGATAGGAGAGATGATAGAACTCTTTGCATAGAGATTTTGGCTCATAAGCCCCAATGCAAGGAGAAGTGATAATCGTGCTGTGGTGATAAGGTGCTTCAATGATATGCCTTTACTCAAAAATAAAAAATATCCTAGCATAATTTATCTAAGAGATATATCGATAGCTTAATGCCTCAAGTAAGTGCTGCTTGGCGATATGCTTTGCATCGTCTAAATCAGCGATTGTGCGGGCGATCTTTTTGAGCTTCTGTATCGAGCGATGAGAGAGATTAAACCTTAGGCTTGCTTGCTGCAAGATAGTTAGTGTCGCATCATCTAGGATACAAATTTGCTCTACTTCGTGCTCATCTAGCTTGCCATTTAGCCTACTTTGCCCACGCTCAATTTGCGCTCTAAATGCTCTAAATACCATTTCTTGCATAGAAGCAGAATCTATGGAAGCCTTTGGGTCTTGCTCATTTTCTTGCATTTGCACAAAGAGATCTATGCGGTCTAAAAACGGCTCACTCAAGCGCGCTCTATAAGAGCTAATCTCCTTTTGCGTGCAGCGGCACTCTTTGGCTTGGCTTAAGAGATTCCCGCAAGGGCAGGGATTTTGTGCCCCTACAAATAAAAACGCCGTAGGATAAGTTACTTTACTATGCACACGCGAGACTACAAGCTCGTTATTTTCAAGGGGCTCGCGTAAGGATTCTAGCACCTCCTTGCCAAAGTGTGGCAGCTCGTCAAAAAACAAAACACCCTGATGGGCTAGGGCGATCTCTCCGGGCTTGACTTCACTTTGCGTAGCGGATCCTAGTATGGAGGATTTTGACGCGCTTTGATGGGGTGAGCGGAAGGGGCGCAATGGCGTGTAGCTTGGAGTTTGTGAGCTGATGGACTGAAGCTTGACGCTCTCTATCATCTCTTCCAAACTCATCGGGGGCAATATATAGCGCAGGCGTTTGGCGATCATACTTTTTCCGCAGCCCGGACTTCCTTCATAGAGGATATTGTGGAATCCACTTGCGGCGATGAGTGCCGCTCTTTTGGCAATTTCCTGTCCTTTGACTTGGGCGAAATCTAGTGGGAACTCGCGCTTATAGTAGTAGTTTGTTTGTTTGATTTGTAGGGTCTCAAACTCTAGCTGGCTTTGGGTGGTGCTAGGCTTAGATTCTGGATCTTCTAAAATCTGCAAGGCTTCTTGCAAGCTGCTTGCATAATAAATTTGCAAATGGGGTAAATGGCAGAAAAGCTCTTTGCCAGATGCGGGCAAGATCACCTTAGCGTTTTGGTGCTGCAAGGCGATCTCAAGCAAAAGGGGGTAGATGTTGTTATTATAAGTAAGTGTGCCATCTAAAGCCAGCTCGCCAAAGGCAAACCACTCCTGCGTATCTATACCCTTTTTATGTAGGGCAATCAGCAAGGCTATGGGTAAATCAAAGTGGCTGCCAGATTTTGCCACATCAGCAGGAGCTAGATTGATAGCGATTTTTAGCGGTGGGAAGTGGAATCCAATGTGATGAAGCGCGCTTTGGATTCTCTGCTTGCTCTCTTGGATAGAGCTGTTTGCAAGCCCTGTGATGACAAAGGCAGGCAGAGCGCGCACGAAATTTGCCTGCACTTGGACGATCTCTCCGCCTATGCCATTTCTTGTCGCACATAGAATCTTATTTACCATTGTCGCCACCCTTTGTATTAGCTTTTGTTAAAACCTATAAGACACATTTGCTTTATAGACATTTTCATACATAGCACCCTGTGCGATGCCCTGTGGAGCTGGGATAGCTGCTGTGCCTATATCTATATCAAGTGCGATATATTTTAGTCGCTTGGCACATAGATAGCTCACCCCATAGCCTAGCAACGCACCAGCTAGGACCTGTAAGGTCGTGTGTCTTTGGCTTGTTATGCGCGAGATGCCAACAGAAGCGGCAAGGATCGTAGTGGGCAGACCAAACTTCCAGCCATAACGCTTTTGCATAAAGCCTGCTGCACTAAAGGCTGATGAGGTATGCCCGCTTGGGAAGCCATCAAAGGATCCATTGTTAGGACGCTGGCTAATCCCAGCTAGCCGCTCATTTGCTTGAGAAATACCAACAAAAGTGTATTTACTCGCAAAAGTAATGGCAAGTGTCGCACCTGTGCCAAGTGCTAGCTGGGCTACTCCGTGGTAGTCTTGGCGTGCTAGGGCATAAGCTCCTGCCATCACAGGGAGAAACTGAAAGACATCACCCCAAGTCTCAAACCAATCCCCCGGCTTTGCGTGTAGGCTTGGCACACAAGGGCTAGAGAGAGCGCATATAAGCAGTGCGCGCTGGCATAGGCGCATAAGGTAGATTCTAGTGCGCATTGTAAAAATCCTTGATAGATTCTAGGCGCGTGTGCGTGTGCAGCAGTGCCATATCAGCTAGAATCAACGCTAGCATACTTTCGCACACTACACTTCCACGCACAGCGATACACGGATCGTGCCTGCCTTTTAATGCTAGATTTTGTGGCTCATTGTGGGAGTTGATTGTCTGCTGGGGGAGAAAAATGCTAGGCGTTGGCTTGAAATAGACCTTTATAAGCAGCTCTTCACCTGTGCCGATCCCTCCTAGCACCCCACCACAATGATTGCTAGCAAAACCACTAGAATCCATATTGTCATTGTTTTGGCTACCTAGTCTTGTGCTAGATTCTATCCCATCGCCAATTTCTAGAGCTTTGACACCATTTAGCCCCATCATCATAGCCCCAATTGCCCCACTAAGCTTATAGTAAAGCGGCTGCCCTAAGCCTTTGAGCGCACCATTTGGGCTAAAGGCTCGCACAAGCGCGCAGCCACCGATACTATCGCCATTTTTGCGTGCTTCTAAGATGGCTTGCTTTTGGGCTGCTTCCGCGCTTTTATCTAGGGCAAAAATCTCGCTTGTTTTGGCATAAGCAAAGTCAATATCCTTGCCCTTATGCTCTCCTATGTGTAAAATCCCGCTCTCACAAGTAATGCCAATCTCTTGCAAAAGCATTTTGGCAAACGCCCCACTAGCCACACGCGCAGCACTCTCTCTAGCAGAGCTTCTGCCCCCACCGCGATAATCACGCAGCCCATATTTTGCGTGGTAGGTAAAGTCCGCGTGCCCGGGGCGGAATACATCTCTAATGGCTTCGTAGTCTTTGGATTTTGTGTTGGTATTGGGGATAAAGAGCGCGATTGGCGCGCCTGTGCTTTTGCCTTCAAATACACCGCTTAAAATCTCCACTCTATCATCTTCTTTGCGCGGTGTGGCATAGGGAGTTTGCCCACCTTTGCGCCTTTGCATTTGCGCTGCTAGGAAAGCTTCATCAATCACCACGCCAGAGGGGAAGCCATCAATCACGCAGCCCACACCTAAGCCGTGAGACTCGCCAAAAGTGCTTATGCGCAGTGTTTGTCCAAATGTATTCATCGCTTTGCTCCTTGCTTGGTGGCATTCTGCGGTTGTAGTGAGTCTTGCGCGAGCTTTTCATACGCGATTTTTGCGCACGCTTGCTCGGCTAGCTTTTTTGAAGTGCCAGAGGCTATGCCATATTCAATATTATCGATGAGAATCTGCATTGTAAAACGCTTTTTATGATCGGGTCCTTCTTGGCTTAAAAGATTATATATGGGTAGCACGCCAAAGCGTTCTTGTGTGATTTCTTGCAAGGTCGTCTTGTAGTCAAGGGCTAAATCTTGGATTTGCATATTTGGGTAGTGCTTAGTAAGGATATGATAGACAATCTTACGCGCGCAATCAATCCCTGCTTCTTTATAAATCGCGCCAATAATCGCTTCAAATGCGTTGGAGAGCAAGGAGTCTTTGTCTCTGCCTTGGTTTTGCTCTTCACTGCTTGAGAGCCGCAGTAAAGAGCCTATGTCATAATCGCGCGCAAAAATGGCGAAGCTTTTTTCATTGACAAGACTTGAGCGCATTTTAGAGAGCTTGCCTTCGTTGTAGTTAGGGAATCTATCAAAGAGATATTCCCCCACAAGCAAGTCTAAAACCGCATCGCCTAAAAACTCTAAACGCTCGTTGTTGCTGGATTTTGTGTAGCTTCTGTGCGTGAGTGCTTCAAGCAGCAAGGACTCATCTTTAAAGCTATATCCCAAAAGCTGCTGCAAGCGTTTAAGAGAACCCATCATCACCCTTTCTAGTAGAATCTACTTTCACATATCAAGCAAGGTTTTTGGTGCTTCGATATGCTGCGCTAGATTCTGTATTTGCTGTGCGACAGAGCGCGCAATTCTATCACATTCTTCATTGAGCATATCGCCATTGTGTCCTTTGATCCATTGTGCTTGGATAATGTGCTGCTCTTTTAAAGCGATGTATTGCCTCCATAAATCTGGGTTTTTGACTTCTCTAAAGTTCTTGCGTATCCAGCCAGATAGCCACTCATTGATCCCTTGTGCGACATATTGAGAATCTGTGTAGAGCTTGATACGGCAGGGCTCTTTTAGCACCTTTAAGGCTTGTAGCACTGCCATAAGCTCCATACGATTATTGGTCGTATCTGGCTCGCCGCCTTGGACGATTTTTTTCACACCTTTATAGAGCAAGATAGCGCAGTAGCCGCCCGGACCCGGATTCCCAAGTGATGATCCATCTGCATAGATTGTGAGCTCTTTCATAGATTCTACCTCTCTTTACTTGTGTTTGATGATTTTATAGACTAAGTCCATTTCCCCCATTTTCGCGCATATTGGGCAGCGGTAGGAGTCAAATGGGAAGAGATTTTTGCAGTGATGACATCGATACTCAAAGCTAAGCCCTCCCTTTTGCGCAGAGTGCTCTAAAAGCACGCGCAGCACTTCTAGCTCAAATATCTGGCTTTGTGCTAGGCTAGATTCTAGCCCTAGGTAGAATCCTTTAGCGATAAAGACTTGCAAAATATCTGGGCGCGATTGAAGCTTGTCAAATGGCACTTCATCTTTGGCGCACCGCCATAAAATATCCAAGCAAAATGTGATTGTGGGGAAGCGCACAAGCTCCTCCCAAAATCTCTCCCTAGAGTATGTGAAGAGATACTCTAGCACCAAGCGGTTGATCTGTCCGCTATATCGCATAAGAGCGATAATTTCTTTATGCTTTTTCTCTAATGGTAGTAAGGAGTTTTGAGAGAGAATCATAAAGTGTAGATACTGCTTGATTTGCTCTAGCTCTAGCTCTTCTTGCGCATTTAGCTCATCAAGGCACTCAAGCGTATCGAGTGCGGCTTGGTATTCTCCCATACTCTCGTGCGTGCGCATTAGATAGCTTAGAATCTGTGTGTTTCTGGGGTAAGTTTTTAGGATTTCTAGGAAGATATTTTTGGCTCTTTGTAAGAATCCTGCTTCAAAATATGTAATACCTAAGGATTCTAGGATGATGATTTTCTCCTGTGGGTTGCGCGTAGTGTCAAGCAGACTTAGATAGACTTTGATCGCCATTGCGCTATCGCCAGCTTTGGCGTAGGTTTTAGCAAGCAGTAGCAAGGGTGGGATAGGGTTTTTGGCTAGGTGGAGAAACTCCACTAGCTCATCACTTAGTGCGCTACCATCATAGGACTTGGTGAAGTTTTCTAGGGCGATTTGACGCTTTTTGGCGCGGTAGCGATTGCGCCCATAATCTGCAAAGACCAAAATCACAATAATGCCCACTAAAATCGCAATCCCAAAGAGTGGGTCTCTATACATAGTGGCTAGATAATCAAGCATACTTTTCCCCACATCTTGAGCTAGAATCTAGCTTGGTGGATTCTGGGAGCAAGATCTTGGCAAGATAGATTCTACTAAGCTTGATTTTGGTGCAATGGGCTGTGCTGCGCCATTTTGTGGCTAGGCTATTGGCGCACATATTCGATATGGGCTTTTTGCTTGATTTTTTCAAAATACTCGCTAAGGATCTGCTCTTGGTGATCTTGTGCGAGTTTTTGAGCGATTATGGGCTTGGCTTCTTCAAAGCTCATCGCATTGTCCCCGCTTTTTTCCTGCACCAAAAACGCAACATAGCTGCCATTGCCCGCATCAAGAATGGGGCTAAACTGCCCTTTTTGTAGCTGGGCGAACATCTGCGCGATTTGGGGGTTTAGCGTATTTAATTTGAGCTTTTCTGGTGTTTTCTCCACGCCATTTAGCGTTAAAGTCGTGTTGGCAATGGCGCGCTCAAGAAGCTTTGGGTCTTTGGAGCTATAGCGGATTGTCTGCACTTGGTCTGCGGTGATAAACTCATTTTTGTGGGTGTCGTAGTATTTGCGCATTGTCTCTTCACTAGCAGTATCAGCTGAGAGTAGGATATTGCGCATAAGCTCGCGCGTTTGGATCTGGTCTTTGAGCTTTGCTTTGTAGGATTCTGGGGTTAGCCCTTGCTGGTAGAGTGCTTGGATAAACTGCTGGTAGCTAAGGTTGTTTTGTGCGGCGATAGATTCCATCTCTTGCTCGAGTCGCATATCATCTGCGACAATGTTAAGCCTTTTAATCTCTTGGTCTTTTAGGCGGTTTGCGATTAGGATTTCTTGGGCTTTGGTTTTAGAGATATGCTGCTTGGCACTAAGGCTTTGTATCTCATAGAGCGTGATGGGGTCGTTATTGACTTTAATGGCAATCCCACCTACGATATTTTGCGCGCTTGCCTTAGGGGTATCTTGTGTGCTTGGTGGCGAGTCTTTGGCATATATGAAGCTAGAGCTAGCACATAGCATAAGGCTTGCAGTAAGTAGAATCCTAGAGTAGAGAGCAGGCATTGTAATCCTTGCGTGCGGTTTTGGTTTATGGATTCTAGCATTATTTTTGGTATTTGCGTAGCTTTGTGCTATCTCTGGCACTGCGCAAGATAACAATACCTTAAGTCAAAACTCTCTACAATGTCGCTCCGCTAAGTTTGCATAGTTTATTACACTTAGAATCTACCCAAGCAGAAAGAGAATCTATCAATGACACACACGCAAAAGCCATCATCAAAAGGCATTTTCGCACTTGCATTAAGCGCGTTTTGTATGGGGGTTACAGAGTTTATTGTCGCGGGGATTTTGCCCGATCTGGCGCAGCATTTTATGGTCTCACAGCCTGTGGCTGGCTGGCTTGTTACAATCTATGCCATTGGCGTGGTGATTGGCGCACCGATTTTGACAATCCCCATAAGTAGGCTTGATCGCAAATACCAGCTTATGCTAAATCTTTTTATTTTCTTGCTAGCAAATCTCATTGTCGCTATAAGCGATAATTTTTACTTGACTTTGTGCGCACGCTTTGTGGCTGGCTGTATGCACGGGGTGTTTTTTGTCATCGCTACTATTGCTGCGATAAAGATCGCTAAGGCAGGGAAGCAAAACACCGCCCTAGCACTAATGGTATCTGGGCTTACGATCGCGCTTGTTACGGGCATACCTTTAGGGACATTTGTGGGGCAGCTCTTTGGCTTTAAGGCGATTTTTTGGCTTATTGTGGTGCTTACAGGGGTCGCGATTATTAGTGTGTGGCTCATTATGCCCCACATTGAGGGGCAAAGGACCTTTATCCGCAATCTTTTTCTAGCACTTTGTGTGCCTAAGCTTTTGCGCGCATATATTGTAACTGCTTGCACCTGTGGAGCGAGCTTTGTGCTTTATACTTATATCGCGGAGTTTTTGCTTGTGCTCTCCACCTTTGATAAGCAGTCTATTGCTTCGATTTTGCTGCTTTATGGTGGCAGTGCCGTTGTGGGGAATCTTGTAGGCGGGAAAATCACTGATGCCAAAGGCTCTATCATCTCACTGCGCCTAATGCTTAGCGCACAGGTGATCACTTACGCGCTAATGAGTGTAAGTGCGTATTCGCAAGTGCTTGTGCTTATCAATTTGTGCGCTATGGGTATGGTGAGCTTTGCTTCAATCGCCCCGCTAAAGTCGCTTGCTATTCTCTCATCGCATAAGTATGCCAAAGGCTTTGAAGAGAGTGCAATTAGCGTTAATGAAGGATCGTTTAATGTAGGGATTGCTTGTGCTAGTGCGCTTGGAGGGGCTATTTTCGCGCATTTGGGGATAGAGTTTAATGCGATTTTTGCAGCACTATTTGCTGTGCCAGCTCTTGTGATCGTGCTGCTTATGCCAAGGAGTTTATAAGGGTTTGGTGGATTTAGCTACAATATGACATTTACATCAAGGAGATTGTATGAAGAATTGGCTAGGGGCTAGATTATTAGGCGTGCTTTTTTTGTGTTTGGCTGGTGTGAAGCTTGTGGGGGTAGAGATTAGAGAGGGGATAGATTATTTCGTGCTTAAAACCCCTGTCCCAAATGCGGAAAACTCTGTGATTGAAGTATATAGCTATGCGTGTCCATTTTGCTTTAAATACTCAAAAATCCTGCCACAAATCATTGAAAAGCTCCCAGATGGAGTAGAGTTTAGACCCTATCATTTAGAGCAAAAGGGCGACTATGGCAAGGTGGCTAATAAGCTCTTTGCTGTGCTGCTTGTTAAAGACAAGCGCGCGGGGATTGGAGCTAGTGATAAAAACTCATCATTCTATAAGGCAGAGAGTGCATATTTTGAGGAATACCACATCAATAAAAATCGCTGGAAAGATGGCAAAGATCCACAAGGCTTCCTAGAAACAGGGCTTAAAGCAGCGGGCATTAGCGAGAGTGATTATTTACAAGCACTTGAAGATCCAGAGGTGAAAAAGCTTCTTAAAGCTTGGGAGGCTAGTTATGATATTGCCATTATCCAAGGTGTGCCGGCGTTTGTGGTCAATGGCAAATATCTCATCAAAATAAGCGAGCTAAAATCCCTTGATGATTTAGGCGAGAAGATTACAGAGCTTTTAGTGCGCTAGATTCTACCTTTGGACTTGGTATGAGACTGACTCATAGGCTTGCGCTGTGTTTGCAAGAATGGCAAGGCAAGCGCGCGGGGTGGATTCTACTAGCTGGGATAAGCTTGGGGCTTGTGGTGCTCTCACACTATGTGCTGCAAGTGTATGGCTATATGCGCCCTTGTGAGCAGTGTGTGTATATCCGCTATGCCTTTATAGTGCAAGCCTTTGGCGCGCTCATCATCGCGCTTGCACCTAGAAGTGCGCTAGTCTTTGGCATAGGTAGTGTGTGTATGCTCTATGCGGGTGTTAGGGGGATAATGTCTGCTTGGCAGCTACATAGAATCCACACTGCTATCCATAGCGATGAGATGGTGTTTGGCGTGCGCGGGTGCTCAATGGAGGCGCACTTTGACTTTGGGCTACCTTTGGATCGCTGGCTGCCAGAGTGGTTTGCTCCAAATGGGGACTGCGGGTTTGATGCACCTATAATCCCAAGCGGCGTAGTGCTTAGTGGCGTGCAAAAAGCCTTTGTCGAGCTCTATGCAAATGGCTGGTATCTCCTGCCTAGATGGGAGATTGGCACGATGGCGCAGTGCTGCTTGCTTGTATTTGGCGTGTGTGTGGCGATTATAGCGGCGTGTGTGTGGCTTAGGTTATGGAGTCGCTAGATTCTAGTGCTCTTTGGAGAGAGAATCTAAGTGTATCGGTGTTGGTATGCGCCACAGAAGAGACGCCTAAGATGAAGTGCGGCAAATGCGGCAAATCCGCCCCGTTAGATTCTAGGAGTATGGGCTTAGATATATCTAAATCCTGCGGGATTGGCTGCGCAAACGATCCTAGCAAAGCAGCAAACTTGCTAGAGAGATCTTGCGCGACATCAATTTTGCTAATAATAATCCCAAATGGACGCGTGCTAAGATCTGCGCTAAAGCTTGCAAGCTCTTTTGCCAAGTGGCTATACTGTGTGCTTGGGTCTTTTAGCCCATCTAGCACAAAGAGCAAAAACTTCGTGCGCTCAATATGCTTCAAAAACTCCAGCCCAAGCCCCTTCCCTTGGCTCGCTCCATCGATAATCCCCGGAATATCTGCCATCACAAAAGAGCGCAGCTCATCGACTTCCACCACGCCTAAATGCGGGGTAAGGGTTGTAAATTCATAGTTTGCTACTTCTGGTCTAGCATTAGAGAGCGTGGAGATAAGGCTAGACTTCCCAGCATTTGGATAGCCTACAAGCCCTACATCAGCGATGAGCTTTAGCTCTAGGCGCAAGTGTAGTGAAGCACCGGGTAAGCCTTTTTGCGCGTAGGTTGGAGCTTGATTGCTCGCATTTTTGAAGCGAGAGTTGCCTAGCCCACCCTTGCCACCTTTAAGCAGTAGCACTTCTTTGCTAGGAGAGTCTAAGTCTGCGAGCAGCTCTCCGCTCTCATAGTTGAAAACTTGTGTGCCTAGCGGGAGCTTTATGATGAGATTTGCTCCACTTTTCCCTGTGCAGCGGCGTGCGCCACCGGGTGCGCCGTGCTGGGCTTTGTGGTGCTTTTTGCCACGGAAGTTTGAGAGCGTATCGGCATTGTTATCAACACATAAGACAACATCGCCCCCCTTGCCGCCATCGCCGCCATCAGGTCCGCCCTGTATGACAAACTTCTCTCGCCTAAAGCTCACCGCTCCAGCACCGCCATTCCCAGAAGCGACAAAAATATCCGCACTATCGATAAACATCAGCTACCTTTAGCCACTTTATAAGTAGCTATTTTTTGGACTCTGCTAGGATTTGGTGGATTTGGGACTCCATTTTGGGGAAATATTGGATCACCATAGCTTGGGCTAGCTCTTGAGAGTCTCTAAGAGTCGCCACTGCATTATTAGCCAACTTTTTGCCAGCTGGGGTTTGATAGAGCGCGATTAGATCGTTTAAGTCTTGCTCTGTGTAATACTTATGATAAAGCAGCAGTATTTGGCTCTCTAGATCTTTTGCTATGCTAGAGAAAGTATCGCGCACAATGCGAGTAACTTTGTCCTTTTGGGCTTTGGTTATATCTTGCCCTTTTGTGATTTGTGCGATGATCTGCTCTGCGGCTTTACCATCGCTTATGTCTTTTAGCATAGCATTGCTTTGAGAGATTTCTAGGAACTTCTCAAAGGTTTTTTTATATGACGCGCTAGGGGCTGCTTGCTCGGCATATAGTGGCGCAGATATAAGAAAAAGGGCGCATACAAAGCGAGCGATAAGGGATAAAGTGGGTTTCATAGAAGCTCCTTGGATCGTATATGTAGGTAATAGACTCGCGTAGAGTGTGCGAGCAAAGTTGGGAGAGCACTCCTAGATTCTAGGAGTTAGCAGCTGGGATAACAGAGACTTTCTTGCGCTCTTTGGTCTTCTGTGAGAATTGCACGACCCCATCGATGAGCGCGTAAATGGTGTGGTCTTTGCCGATCCCTACATTATCTCCGGGATGGACTTTAGTCCCCCTTTGGCGGATAATGATATTGCCAGCGCGGACAAACTGCGAGCCAAACTTCTTAACGCCTAATCTTCTCCCTGCAGAATCTCTGTTATTCTGGGTGCTTCCTTGACCTTTCTTGTGTGCCATTGTTGCTCCTTATTTTGTAATGCTTGTGATTCTCACGCGTGTGAAATCTCGGCGGAATCCACGCTTGGTTTTACTATCTTTTCTTCTGCGTTTTTTGAAAGTGATGACTTTCTTCCCGCGACCTTCGTTGATCACTTCAGCTTCTACCTTCGCTCCTTTGACAAAGGGCGTGCCCACTACGATAGACTTGCCATCGTGCAGAGCTAGGACTTCTTCAAAGCTGATTTTTGACTTTGGCTCAAGGCTTAGTTTATCAAGCAGGATAATGCTTCCTTGCTCTACCTTGTATTGCTTGCCTCCATTCTTCAAAATCGCATACATTGTGTTTCCTTTGTGTAATGTGCTAGCTTCATATCAAGCGCGTAAGCTGCAAGGGCGCGATTATAGCTGTAAAATGTTTGCATTTTGCTTAATTGGTGCAAGGTTAGGCTTGTGCTTTTAGGGCGATCACTTCTACTTCTACTAGCGCGTCTTTTGGCAGAGATTTGACAGCGATCGTGCTGCGCGCGGGCTTATGCGCGCCAAACGCCTTGGCATAGACTTCATTAAACACCGCGAAATCGCCCATATCAGCCAAAAAGCAAGTAGTCTTTAGCACATACTCAAGCCCAGAGCCGCTCGCTTCAAGCACTGCTTGTAGGTTTTGCATCACTTGCTCGCTTTGCTCTTTTATCCCACCTTGGACAAACTCGCCATTAGCTTGTAAGGCGATAGAGCCAGAGGTGAATATCAAGTCTCCAAGCCCCATAGCCTGCGAGTAGGGACCTATGGCTTGTGGGGCATTTGGTGTGTGGATAGGGTAGGGCTTCATCGTTGATCCTTGTGTTATAGTTTAGTGGAGTGCGCGCGAGTTTTAGTATATAATCGCTTAACAAATTATTAAAGGATACAAATGTGTAGAGTGATATTAGCGGCTTGCCTTTGGGTAGCTTGCGTGCTTGGTGCGCAGGGTCAAGCGGGGCGTATAGATTCTACTTCGGGCTTAAATGATGGGGCAGGGGTAGAATCTAGCGCTGCGTCTTTAGAAGATAGGGTGGAGATCATCGACTATAAGCGGGGCAAGATTCTAGGCTTTATGATCGTGCGCAATGGTAATATCATTAAGCGTGTGCTCTTTAAAGAGCCTATATCGCTTGGGCAGCCAGAGCAGGCTTCCACCCAGCCAAGCCCTGCAGAGCAGCCAAAGCCCGCGCAAGAGCCAAGCCAAGCAAACGCGCCCACTTTGCCAAAGCCCCTAGAATCTAAACAAGCCACCCCAAAGCCCAAAGCCACCCTGCCAAAAGCAAGCGATACAGATGTGCAAGCCACGCAGACTATATATGAGCATCAAGTCTCCAATGCACCAAAAGATACTAAAAGCCCTGCCAAGCGCGCGCCTAAGGCATCTTCTGGGATCGCGCAAGAAGTCGGCGTAGAATCTACACGCATAAATCCCACCTATAAAAATCGCCAATGGGATAAGAAGCACATTATCCACGACATTAGCACAGAAGAAGTCATAGAGATTGAGAGATAGTCTCTGGCTAGGGGTTAGCGCGCGACTTTGGATTCTAGCTTTTATGCACCAAGCTAGCTAAGGGCAAGGCAGTAGCCCTTAGCATTTATCTAAATCTTTATCAAAACTTAGCTTTTCGTAGTGCTGCACTTTGCATTTGGCACAAATGAGTGCATCAATGAAATCTATATGCTTATGCTCTATGATATTGAGCGTTTCAATAAGTATGGCTTTATCTCTATTTGCCACGCCTTCAAGGCAAAGGATAGCCTTTAAATCCTGTAAGACTTCAGCTTCATCAATCTTGTAAAACTTTGTTAGGACAAAATACGCCTCCATTAGCACTTCGCTTAGAATCTCAGCTTGAATCTCGCCATTTTCTATCTGCCTAAAATACTCACTGCTTAATGCCAAATGCTCATCATTATCGCCGATCAAAAAGCGAATGATGATATTTGTATCAATGAGATAGACCATATTTCTCCCCCAAAGCTTCAAGCATAGCTTTTTGTTTTATGTCCTTTAGGCTTTCTATGCTTGTGTTTTGCAGATCTTTTTCTCTCCCTTGCGTTACTTGACTTTTATATTTGCCTGCAAGCTTTTTAGCGACAGAATCTCTAGCGTGATTTGCTGGATATACAATCGCTAATACCTGATGCTTTCTTTTATCCACAATCTGCATAGATTCTTTTAGATTAGAAAAAATCGCCGTGTTTTTTTGAATCTCGCCAATCCCTACGCTAAGCATTATCGCCCCTTTTATATAAAATGTCAGGCATTATACATAAAATTGTAAAACAAAGGGTTTTGCGTCTTTTTAAAACTTTTTGTCAAATACACTTTATGCACTAGAGTAAGCTCTCTTTTTCAAGCTCTGCTTTTGCCTTTAGATTCTAGGGTTGGTTTGGGGTTGATATAGTAGCTCACATCTCCCATAGATTTTGCTTATGATTCCTAGCACATCGATGCTATCGCTAATGACAAACACCACCACAAAGCCCTTAAATATCAGCTCGCGGACACACTCATCATCGGTAATGGGGCTTTGGCGGTAGGAGTATGGCATAGCAGGTATGCCCTTGATTTTGGTAAGCAAAGCAGCCTTAAATGCCCTAGCACTCTGGGGCTTATCCTTAGCGATATGCTCGGTGATTTTCTTAAACTCATCGGCAAAGCGGCGGCTAAAGCGAAGGGGCTTCATATTTTGCTAAACTTGCTTCTAGCTCGTTTTCTAGCTCCGCACTATTGATAAAGCCCAATTCCCCTGCCTTGTAGGCTTCATAGTCCTTTTGGGCTTGTGCGATGTAGCTTTCATCTTTGATGATTTCTAGCTTATTATTGACAGAGCGTAGCTGCTCTATACTCTGCAAGGTCTTTTCATCGACATTTTTTAGCATAAGTGTCATTGGCTCTTCCTTATCATTTTGTGTGGCTTAATTCTAGCATTAGTTTTCTATGTTTTGGAATCTATGGCGTTGGCTTTTCTAAAGAAACTGCGCTTCGCTTGTTTTCTAAAGAAACTGCGCGTTGCTTGTTTTGGGCTAAAGGGCTAGAATCCACTTTTTACACTAGCGGCGTTGTTTTTGTCATTGCGAGCGGTGCTTGTGTTTGTGTCAGCCGTTTTGTTGTCATTGCGAGCAAGCGCGATAATGCTTGCGTGGCAATCCATAGTAGAATCTAGCTAGGGTTACTTGCTAAAAATTCTTTGCATTTTTCACTTATGCAAATATCTACAAAAGCTTTCCCAAAATCATTTAATGCTAATTTGGCATAATACTTAGTAATGTTTTCATAATTGCTAGATTTGTTTTCTAAAAATATTTTTTTACCTTCTTGAGACTCATGCGCTATTAGTCTGTCTCCATCTTTTAAAAATCCTTCAGCCTGTTTAGAATGCCCAAAGGTAACTAATCCTAGCAATGTTAAATGATGCTTATTGATAGAAAAAAGATCTTTATCTGTGTCGCAGAAAATCTCAATCATATTTTCAGCATAAACACCATGTTCGTTGTTTTCCATAAAATAGATAAACTCTATGTGTTGGTTATATTTTAAGTATGTTAAGAGTCTTGCTTCTTCACTACTAATTTGCTCTAAAATCTTTGGGAATGCAGGACTTAAGAATTTTTGCTTTGTTTTATCAACAGAACTTTGTAAAATGTTAAAAAACATTTCCCCTAAGAGTGTTTCATCTGGATTTATAGACAAACCGCAAAGCGTTGGGATAAGAATATTTGGCTGTGCTGCTGTCATATTTTCTTCTTTAACCCCATTTCTTATTTTATCGCACCATTTTTGAAATCTATCATTAACGATTCCGCATAGTGATAAAGGGGCAGTGAGCAACCTTGCGGTTTTTGTCAAATCTTCCAATACTCCACCTATTTGCTTCATGGCGGGTTGCAACCCATCTTTATAAGCTTCTGTCGCATTAAATTCAATATTAAGTTCCATATAACTACTCCTTGTTTTCAACAATCTGTATCTCATCGTTTGTAAGATTGTAGAGTTTATAGACTAAAAAGTCAATTTTAGATTCTAGCTCTTTTTGCTTATGGATTCTAGGAGATGAATTTAGAGATAGGATTATTTGCGCAAGGCTCTTGCATCTTCAGCTATTTTTGGTGTAAAGTGTAACCCACTTACCATTACGATAGTGTCGTTATGCGGATTTTTACCTGTGCTTATTTTGCAGTCAATGTAGCCCAATTCCTGCAGTGTGTAAATATCTTTAAGCAGTTTTTCCTCAGGGCTTCCATTTTTTGCTGCAAAATTTAATGTTGCGTAGTTTAGGTTATTATCTGTTTGTTGCATAAGCAACTCTATTGTGTTGTGTAATTCTCTAAACATTGTTTCTTTTGCCATTTTAATACTCCTTTGTGGAAATTTACAAATTTTCAATATTCTTTGTAGTTTTTGCCATATTTCTGGTATCGCAAACATATATATCTGTCTCTTATACACATCTGACGCTGCCGACGAAGCTAGAAGTG
>OWHX01000357.1_pt1 | contig 27377 bp, 19 predicted proteins | sample 1732801 | NCBI WGS metagenome assembly OWHX01 (sample SAMN05065755, study PRJEB22554) | human gut metagenome | biome: ENVO:2100002; feature: ENVO:00000062; material: ENVO:00002003 | host: Homo sapiens | place: USA
CACTTCTAGCTTCGTCGGCAGCGTCAGATGTGTATAAGAGACAGAAGTAAAGGCTGCCATTGAGAATATGACAGGCCTGACAGTCGCTGTTGTCAATGTCCGTATTGCAAGTGTTGATATGGGAACTGACAATTAAATCTTTGTATTCGAAACAGAATATGGTATAATAAAGGATGTCTGAACGAAAGACATCCTTTATTTTTGAGCGAGGAGAGAAGATGACAAGAAGAGAGTTAAGAGAAAATGTATTCAAGATGCTTTTCCGCGTAGAATTTTTTGATGCGGGAGAACTGCCAGAACAGCTGGAATTGTTTGGCGAAGAAGTGGATCATGTAACCGATCAGGAATTTAAGTATATCGCTGAGCGTTATCGCGACATTTACAATCATCTGCCGGAAATCGACGGGGCAATCAACGAAGTCGCAAAAGGCTGGAAGACAACCCGTATGGGCAAAGTAGATCTGGCATTGATCCGTCTGGCGGTATATGAGATCCGTTACGATGATGAGATTCCGTTTAAGGTTGCGGTCAATGAGGCTGTGGAATTGGCAAAACAATACGGAACCAATGATTCACCGGCATTTGTCAATGGAATTCTTGCAAAGTTTGCAGAATGATGAAACATGTATATTCGGTAGGGCAGGTAAATAAATACATTAAAAATATGTTCGCTCAGGACTTTATGCTGCACCATATCAGCATCAAGGGAGAGGTATCTAACTGTAAGTATCACTCCAGCGGGCATATTTATTTTACAATGAAAGATGCAGACGGAACGATAAACGCGATCATGTTTGCAGGAAGCCGCAGGGAAGGATTAAAATTCCCGATGAAAGAGGGCGACCGCGTGGTTGTGACCGGATCCGTGGAAGTGTATGAAAGAGATGGCAGATACCAGATCTATGCACGGACGATTGAACGGGACGGAGAGGGAAATCTGTATCTGAAATTTGAAGCGTTAAAGCGGGAGCTTGAAGAGATGGGAATGTTTGCGGAGGAATACAAACAGCCCATTCCCACCTATGCAAAAACCGTGGGGGTTGTTACGGCAGAGACCGGGGCAGCGATTCAGGATATCCGCAATATTGCAGGGCGCAGGAACCCGTATGTGCAGCTGATTCTCTGCCCCGCCCTGGTGCAGGGAGAGGATGCGGCACCATCGATTGTCCATGGAATTCATGCACTCGAACAGATCGGCGTGGATGTAATCATTGTCGGACGGGGTGGTGGATCCATAGAGGATCTGTGGGCATTTAACGAAGAAATGGTGGCACGGGCCATTTTTGACTGCCGGATTCCGGTGATCTCCGCTGTCGGTCATCAGACGGACTTTACGATTGCAGATTATGTCGCAGACCTGCGGGCACCGACTCCGTCTGCAGCAGCGGAGCTGGCGGTGTTTGATTACCGGCAGGCAATGCAGGAACTGCTTGGCATGCGGCAGCAGATGGACAAAGAACTCCAAAGGAAAGTAACCGTGGCAAGAAACCACCTGGAGCACCAGAGGATGCGCCTGCACTATCTCAGCCCTCAGCAGCGGATGAATGAAAACCGGAAAAGAGTGGCAGAGTATGAAGAGAAACTGACCGGACGCATGGAGGAACTGCTGCGTGAGCGCAGACACCGCCTGGCACTTCTGGCAGGCACGCTGGAGAGCTATTCCCCGGTAAAGAAACTCAGTGGCGGGTATGCATTCGTGGAGGATGGAAACCATCAGGCACTGCGGAGCATCCACCAGATCAGGAAAAAAGATACCGTGCAGATCCATTTGCTGGATGGCACACTGACGGCAGCAGTGACAGAAATTCAGGCAGCCGAAGGAGTAAAAAATGAGTGATGAATTAGAAAAAAAAGAACCGGGACTGGAGGAACGGTTTGCAAAGATCGATGCCATACTTGATGCGATGGAAGACGAAAACGTAACGTTAGACCGTTCGTTTGCCCTATACAAAGAGGGACTGGAACAGATCAAAGCAGCCGGCCAGTCTTTGGATACGATAGAAAAGGCAATGCTTGTACTGAACCAGGATGGAAAATTGGAGGAATTCTGATGGAGATCAGACAGGAAATAAAACGCAGGGCGGCAGACATTGAAGCACGGATCGCACCGTTTCTGCCACAGGAAAAGGGGTTTCAGCAGACCGTGCTCGATGCCATGGAATACAGTGTTTTTGCAGGCGGAAAGCGTCTGCGGCCGATGCTGATGGAAGCATCTTACCAGATGTTTGACGGAACGAATCCGGCAATTGATGATTTTATGGCGGCGATTGAGATGATCCACACTTATTCACTGATCCATGATGATCTTCCGGCGATGGATAACGACGAATACCGGCGTGGGAAAAAGACAACCCACGCGGTATACGGGGAAGCAATGGCAATTCTTGCGGGGGATGCGCTTTTAAATTATGCGTTTGAGACCGTGGCAGCAGCACTGACCAGAAACGAAGGAGACTGGAGAATTGTCAGGGCTTTTTCCGTGCTGGCACAAAAAGCGGGTATATACGGAATGATCGGCGGCCAGGTGGTGGATGTGGAGAGTGAGAAAACCGGACAGACCATCGACCGCAACCGGCTGGACTTTATCTACCGGTTAAAAACCGGAGCGCTGATTGAAGCATCGCTTATGATCGGAGCCATTTTGGCAGGCGCGGATGAAGTGTCGGTTGCGCGTATGCAGGAAGCCGGGGAAAAACTGGGACTTGCCTTTCAGATTCAGGATGATATTCTCGATGTCACGGGATCTTTTGAAAAACTCGGTAAGCCGATCGGCAGTGATGCGGAAAATGAGAAGGCAACCTATGTGACATTTGAGGGGCTGGAGCAGGCAAAAAAGGATGTAGAGCGGCTTTCCGGGGAAGCAATAAAGATACTGGATGAATTTGAAGGAGAGCATACGTTTCTGCATGACCTGTTTTTCTATTTGATCAACAGGGATCATTAATTTTTCGAGGGCAACATGGTTTTAGATCGGATAAAAAAAGTAAATGATATCAAACAACTAAACGAGGAAGAACTGGCAGAGCTACAGGAAGAAATCCGTGATTTTCTGGTGGAAAATATTGCAAAAACCGGAGGACATCTGGCATCGAATCTGGGTGTGATTGAACTGACGATGGCGCTTCATCTGTCATTTGACCTGACGAGAGACCGGATTATCTGGGATGTCGGACATCAGTCCTACACGCACAAGATTTTAACCGGGCGTAAGTTGGGGTTTGTCACTTTACGGCAGTATGGCGGGATGAGCGGCTTTCCAAAGACACAGGAAGATCCGGCGGATGCATTCAATACCGGGCACAGCTCCACTTCCATTTCCGCAGGACTTGGCATGGCGCAGGCAAGGGAACTGACCGGTGACAATTATTATGTGGTTTCTGTGATCGGAGACGGGGCACTGACCGGCGGTATGGCATATGAAGCAATGAACAATGCTTCCCGCATGAAAACCAATTTTATTATTGTGTTAAATGATAACCAGATGTCCATCTCTGAAAATGTGGGAGGGATGAATCAGTATCTGAATTCTTTCCGCACCTCGGATGCCTATCTGGATTTAAAAGACGGTGTGACCAATTCCCTAAACCGGATTCCGGTGGTGGGAGAACGGATGGTCAAACGGATCCGGAACGCCAAAAGCGGTATCAAACAGCTGTTTGTCCCGGGAATGTTTTTTGAAAATATGGGTATCACATATTTAGGCCCGGTGGATGGCACCAACATAAAAGAAATCCGAAAAGTGCTTGCGGAGGCAAAGCGCGTGCGCGGTCCGGTGCTGGTTCATGTACGCACGATCAAGGGAGAGGGATATCTTCCTGCCGAGCGTCATCCGGCGCGCTTCCATGGAACGGGACCGTTTGACATTGACACTGGTGTTCCGCTGTATCATCAGGAAAAAGCGCATTACACGGATGTGTTTTCCACCGTCATGCGCAAAATGGGGGAGCGGGAGCCGAAGGTGGTTGCGATTACCGCAGCGATGGCAGACGGAACCGGTTTAAAGAGATTTAAAAATCTTTTCCCGGAACGTTTTTTTGATGTGGGAATTGCAGAGGAGCATGCGGTGACGTTTGCGGCCGGTATGGCAAAGGCGGGACTCAAACCGGTATTTGCGGTGTATTCTTCTTTTTTACAGCGTGCCTATGACCAGGTATTACATGATGTGTGTGCACAGAATCTCCCGGTTGTGTTTGCCGTAGACCGTGCAGGATTAGTCGGAAAGGATGGCGCCACGCATCAGGGAATTTTTGACCTGTCGTATCTGTCAAGTATTCCGAACCTGACGGTTATGGCTCCGAAAAACAAATGGGAGCTTTCCGATATGCTCAAGTATGCGATTGCTGCAGAGGAACCGGTGGCGATCCGTTATCCGCGCGGAGAAGCCTGCGATCTCTGGAAAGATCAGCGGGCACCGATTCAAAAAGGCTGTGCGGAAGTACTCGCCGAGGGTACAGAGGTTGCACTTTTTGCGATCGGTTCGATGGTGGAAACCGCCTGGCAGGTAAGAAAAAAACTGGCAGAAAAAGGAATCCCGACAACGGTGGTAAATGCAAGATTTGCCATGCCACTGGATAAAAACTGCCTGCGGAAACTGGCAGAATCCCATCCGCTTCTTGTGACGATGGAAGAGAACGTGGCAAGCGGGGGATTTGGAGAGCATGTGGCTGCATTTCTGGAGGAGGAAGCACTGCATACAAAGGTCCTCAGGATTGCAATTCCTGACTGCTTTGTGGAACATGGAAGTGTTGGCGAATTAAAAAAAGCACTGGGACTGGATGCAGATTCCGTGACGGAAAAAATATTAGCAGAATTACCGGAGGAATTATGAAAGAACGATTGGATGTACTTCTTGTAAAACGTGGTCTGGCACCATCGCGGGAAAAGGCAAAGACCATGATTATGGAAGGCAATGTATTTGTCAACAATAACCGGGAGGATAAGGCGGGAAGCACTTTTGCAGAGGATGCTCCGATTGAGATCCACGGAAATACATTGAAATATGTCAGCCGCGGCGGTCTGAAACTGGAAAAAGCGATGACACATTTTTCTATTTCCTTAGATGGCATGGTGTGCATGGACATCGGTGCTTCGACGGGCGGGTTTACCGACTGCATGCTGCAAAACGGGGCAAAGAAAGTGTATTCCGTTGATGTGGGATATGGCCAGTTTGCATGGAAACTGCGCCAGGACCCAAGGGTTGTCTGTATGGAAAAAACAAACATCCGCTATGTCACACCGGAAGATATCGATGATGTGCTCGATTTTGCTTCGGTGGATGTCTCATTTATTTCCCTGACCAAAGTGCTTCCGGCGGCATATGCACTGTTAAAGGACGGCGGACAGATGGTGTGTCTGATCAAACCACAGTTTGAAGCTGGACGGGAAAAAGTGGGAAAGAAAGGCGTGGTACGTGATAAGGCCGTTCACGAGGAAGTGATCGAGAGGATCATTACCTTTGCACTGGAAAACGGATTTTCGGTACACCATCTGGAATACTCACCGATCAAGGGACCGGAGGGAAACATCGAGTATCTCGTGCATATTGAAAAATCGGACGAAGCAATAAAGGAGGAATCCGTGGATATTCACGCAGTTGTGGAAGCAGCACACGGAGAATTGGATAAGTAGATGCGTAAATTTATGCTGATCACGAACCGGTACAAAGATCGTGATCTGACACTCTCAAACGAAATTGTCTCGTACATACAACAAAAGGGCGGCAGTGCTGCAATCTGTGTCAGCAATGTGGAGGATGATAACCAGAAAGATTTTGCACTTTCCGAGATTCCGGCAGACACGGAATGTATCCTTGTTCTCGGCGGAGACGGCACGTTAATCCGCGCAGCAACCAAGGTGGAGGCGCTGCAGATTCCGCTGATCGGTGTCAACCTTGGGACACTGGGGTATCTGTGTGAGCTTGAGGAAGCTACCGTATTTCATGCCATCGACTGTCTGATGCAGGATGATTGCATCATGGAAGAGCGGATTGTTCTGACCGGCGAAAAAATTGGCGGAAACGGCGCACATATGGCATTGAATGATGTCGTGATCCACTGGTCCGGGGATCTGTCCATGCTGCTTTTAAATGTGTATGTCAATGGGGAATATCTGACAACTTACCACGCAGATGGCGTGATTGTTGCGACACCGACCGGTTCCACGGGGTATAATCTTTCCACCGGAGGTCCGATCGTGGACCCGAAAGCAAGGGTACTTCTTCTGACACCGATCAATGCACATGACTTAAACTCCAAAAGCATTGTGTTTGGAGCGGAGGATGTTGTGGAGATTAAGATGGGAAGCAGACGGTTTCAAAAGGACGAGACGGCATGTGTCAGCTTTGACGGGGACACACCGGAGCATCTGCACGTGGGAGACCGTGTGCGGATTGCACAGGCACAAAGTACCATCTGGATCTGCAAAATCAGTAACCAGAGTTTCCTGGAAATACTGAGGAAAAAGATGAGACCGTAGGACGCAAAGGAGGACATATGAAAACAACACGACAGGCAAAGATACTCGAATTGATTCAGAAAAATGATGTGGAAACACAGGAAGAATTGTCCGCATATCTCGAAAAAGAAGGGTTTCAGGTTACCCAGGCAACCGTATCCCGTGATATCCGTGAACTGAAGCTGACAAAGATTTCGACCGACAACGGCAGACAAAAATATGCGGTGATTACGGACGCGGATTCCAATATGATGGAAAAATATGCAAGGGTTCTCAGGGAAGGATTTTTGTCCGTGGATGCAGCGGAAAATATTGTTGTGATCAAAACCGTGTCCGGTATGGCGGGAGCCGTTGCGGCTGCAGTAGATGCCATGCGTATGCAGGAGATTGTCGGCTCACTTGCGGGAGACGACACGATTCTGTGTGTGATCCGTACGTCCGATGACGCGGTGCACATCATGAAAAAGCTTCGGAAAATTGTAGAACAGTAATAAAAATGCTTCGGAAAAGTAGAAGGAGAATGTATGTTACAAAATCTACATGTGAAGAACCTCGCTCTTATTACAGAAACAGAGGTAGAATTTAAAGAAGGACTTAACATTTTGACAGGAGAGACCGGTGCCGGTAAATCCATCATCATTGGTTCGGTCGCACTGGCACTCGGAGAGAAGGTTCCAAAGGAACTGCTCCGGGATAACGAAGAGACCGCACTTGTGGAGCTGGTCTTTTCGGTTGAAAACCCAAAGGTTCTGGATGCGATCCGGCAACTGGGCATAGAAACAGAGGATGAAACAGTAATATTAAGTCGTAAGATAACTTCCGGAAGGGCAATTGCGCGGATCAATGGAGAAGCAGTGTCTGCTTCCCGGTTAAAAGAGGTGGCGTCTCTGCTCATCGATATTCACGGACAGCATGAGCACCAGTCCCTTCTTTCCCAAAAGAAACATCTGGAAATCCTCGATGCCTATGCAAAAGACGCGCTGGGAGAAAAAAAAGAGCGTCTTGCCGCCTGTTATCAGGAATACCGGAAACTGAAAAAAGAGTGGGAGTCCTCGTCTTTGGATACCGAGGAGCGCGCCAGAGAGTTGTCGTTTCTTGCGTATGAAGTAAAGGAAATCGAAGAGGCACAGCTTTCCGTCGGGGAGGATACCCGGCTGGAAGAACAGTATCGCAGATTTGCAAACGCAAAAAAGATCATGGATGCCATATCGGCTGCCGGTGTAGCTACCGGGGGAGACGGCGGTACCGGAGAGAATGCATCGGAACTTATCAGCCGTGCCCTGCGGGAAGTCAGTTCGGTTTCGGCATATGAGGAGCGCATTGCGCAGATGGAACAGATGCTTACCGATATTGATAATCTGCTGAGCGATTTCAATCATGAGATTTCTTCCTACCTGTCGGGGGAGGAATTTGATGACGAAGTCTTTTATCAGACCGAAAAGAGGCTTGATGAGATCAATCACCTGAAATCCAAGTATGGAAATACGATGGAAGAGATTCTGCAGTCAGCGGAAGAAAAAACAAAGCGTATTGCCGTATTACAGGATTATGATAAATACTTAAATGATCTTTTAACTTCCATGAACCGGAAGAAAGAAGAATTGGACGAGCTGTGTGCAGAGGTTTCCGGAATCCGGAAGAAAGCGGCAAAGGGATTGACGAAAGCGATTGCACAGGCACTTGAAGATCTGAATTTTTTAGATGTGCAGTTTACGATGGAATTCCGGAAGACGGAGTACAGTGCCGGAGGCTGGGATGAGGCAGAATTTATGATCTCCACCAATCCGGGAGAACCGTTAAAACCTCTGGGAAAGGTCGCTTCCGGCGGAGAACTTTCCCGTATTGCGCTCGCGGTCAAGACCGTCATGGCGGATACGGATGAGATTCCGACGTTGATCTTTGATGAGATTGACAGTGGAATCAGCGGGCGTACGGCACAGATGGTATCGCAGAAGATGAAACTGCTGGCAAAGACGCACCAGATCATCTGCATCACTCATCTGCCGCAGATTGCTGCCATGGCAGATGCCCATTTCCTGATTGAAAAATCGGTGGAGCATGCGTCCACGGTTTCCCGGATTCATCCGCTGCGGGAAGAGGAAAGTATCGAGGAACTGGCGCGGATGCTTGGCGGCGTGGAGATCACGGATACGGTTTTACAAAACGCATGCGAGATGAAACGTCTGGCAGAAAAATACGAATAGATAAAACCAAAGTCCGCATACTAAAGGTATCCGAGAAGATAGGAGAACCTTTGGCATGCGGTCTTTTTATATGCGTATATTCAAAAATATTATCTGTATTTATGTTCTGGCGCTGTGCTGCTTTGCCTATGCCACCATGATACATGCCATTCCCGATCACGTATACGTGCAGGAGGGGCAGAAACTGGAACTGGACAAAAAAATTCCGGTCACACTGGCAATGTCCACAAAACCGCAATCCGTTATGGCACAGATCGGGGAGCGGACGTTTCAGGCAATGAAGCAGGAACGGGCAGTGGAAACGTGCAGCCAGCTAAAGCAGGGGGAATATACACTGACCTGCTATCTGTTTGGCATCCTTCCCATGAAAGAGGTGCAGGTTTCCGTGGTGAACGGAAAATCTTTATACGTGAGCGGACAGGTGGTGGGCATTTACGGGGCTGCCCAGGGAGTACTGGTGCTGGGATCCGGTCCGGTGGAAACTGTGGACGGAAGCAGCCGGCAGCCGGCAGAACACATCGTATATCCGGGGGATTATATTACTGCTGTAAATGGAAAAGCGGTCACGAAAAAAGAAGAACTGATGGAGCGGATCAATCAGTACGGGGAACAACCGGTGGTGCTGACCCTGTGGCGCGGAGCCGAGCAGATTCAGGTATCGGTGGAGCCGGTTGAGGCAGCAGAACACAAAGGCTATCGTCTGGGACTCTGGGTGAAAGATGACATGGCAGGGATCGGCACGCTGACCTATTTTGATCGGGACGGAAACTTCGGGGCACTGGGACACGGAATCGGAAACGGACAGACCAAAGACCTGCTCCGTCTGTCAGACGGCCGGCTGTACAAAGCACAGGTGCTCGGTATCAAAAAAGGTGTCCGGGGAACACCGGGAGAGCTGGAGGGAGTTGTCTATTATGGGAAAGACAACCAGATCGGAGAAGTGTCCAGCAATACACAAATCGGTATCTATGGCACGTTGACGAAAAACTTCCGGGAAGAAAAGAAAAACGAAAGTCTGTTGTGTCCGGTCGGTTACAAACAGGAGATTCGGACAAAGGATGCGGTAATTCTGTCGGATGCGTCCGGGGAACTGCAGTCATATCGCATCGTAATTGATGATCTTGATTATACACCGGGAGATAAAAATAAGGGAATCCGTTTTCATGTGGAGGATGAGAACCTGCTGAAGCTGACCGGCGGAATCGTGCAGGGACTGTCCGGAAGCCCGATCCTGCAGGACGGAAAACTGATCGGTGCCGTGACCCATGTGCTTGTTAACGATCCAACGAAAGGATATGGCATTTTTGTGGAGGAAATGACGGCAAATAAAATAGGACAAAAGACCTAGATGTGAAATTTGCACAAAAAAAGAAACGGTAAAATGCAAAAAAGTTATATTTTATACATGAAAAAGGATTGCAATAGAGAACAAAAAAGGTTATAATAATTATTAATTGATCGAAATTATTCGAAAATAATAAATGTTTAACGTAGTGGGAGTATTACATGGATAAGTTGGTAGGGTTTGCCCGGAAGAAGCGACTGGGCGATCTGCTTGTGGATGCAGGAGTCATTTCGCAGGATCAGCTGGTAAAAGCGTTACAGGTCCAGAAAACAGAAAAACAGGGAGAACGTCTCGGAGTGGTACTGATAGATCTGGGGTTTACAGACGAAAAACAGATCGTAGAGGCACTGAAGGCACAGCTGAAAATACAGAGTGTCGATCTGTCAACCCTGCGCATCCCGGAGGAAATCATCCGGCTTTTGGACGAGGCAGTGCTGCGGAAGTATAATCTGATTCCGTTTAAGTTCAATGAGAAAAATCCCAATCTTTTGTGCGTGGCAATGAGCGATCCGCTGGATATCCGGGCGATGGACGATGTTTCCATCATTACCGGGTGTCAGGTGGAGCGTTTTGCTGCAACCCCGAGTGATATTGCGGCAGCCATCGACCGCTACTATGGAAATGCAGAAGCCCTGCGTGTGGCAGAACAGTATACAAGGGAAAAGCAGGAACAGGCAAAAGCCAGGGCAGCCCTAGATCCCGGGAGTGGAAACGATGAGAACAATGTCCAGCAGGCACCGATTGTCAAACTGTTAGGACAGATCATCGAGCAGGCGGTCCACAGGAGAGCCAGCGATATCCATATCGAGCCGATGGAAAACCAGGTGCGGATCCGGTTCCGTGTGGATGGCGTGCTGCACGAAGCCATGCGGCACGACATCAGCCTGCATGCCGCACTGATCGCAAGAATCAAAATTGTCAGCGGACTTGACATTTCCGAAAAGCGCCGCCCACAGGACGGCCGTGCGACCAGCATTGTGGACCGGCAGGAATACGACATCCGTGTGTCCGTGCTTCCGACCGTCTACGGGGAAAAGGTCGTTATGCGTCTCGCACAGAAAAAAGCACTGACATTGGACAAGCGGGATCTGGGATTCCCGGAGGACGAATTAAAAAAATTTGACCATATCCTAAGCCATCCGAACGGGCTTATTCTCGTCACGGGACCGACCGGAAGCGGTAAGTCCACGACATTATATACCGCATTAAATGAATTAAACGTAGAAGGTGTCAATATCATCACGGTAGAAGACCCGGTTGAGGCGAACTTAAACGGGGTCAACCAGGTACAGGTAAACGAAAAGGCGGGACTTACCTTTTCCTCGGCACTGCGTTCCATCCTGCGTCAGGATCCGGACATCATCATGATCGGGGAGATCCGTGACCAGGAGACCGCAGAGATTGCGGTAAAGGCATCCATCACCGGACACTTGGTGGTCAGCACCTTACATACAAACAGTTCGGCAAATACCATCACCCGTCTGGCAGATATGGGGGTGGAGAACTACCTGATTGCGGATTCCGTGGTCGGGGTAATCGCCCAGCGTCTGGTGCGCCGGGTCTGTCCGGCATGCGGAATTGTCCGGGAGGCAACCGCAGGGGAGAAAAAGATACTCGGCATAAAGGATCCCGCCAGAAGGATCAATGTCCGCACACCGGGGCACAAAGAATGTGTCCGCTGCGGCGGAACCGGATACTATGGAAGAATCGGTATTTATGAGATCATGCCGGTCACGGCAGACCTGCGGCAGGCGATCAACCGCGGGGAGAATGCGGATGTGCTTGAGGAGATCGCACTAACACATGGCATGAAAACGCTCCGCATGAGTGCCATTGATTACGCACTGCGCGGAATCACCACCGTCGAGGAAGTGCAGCGTGTGGCATACGATGACGAAGAGGATTAAATAAAACAGGGAAGGGAAGGCAGCAAAACAGATGGAATTGTCAATGTATACGCTTCTTTCGATAGCAAAAGCGCATCATGCGTCCGACTTACATATTACAGTTGGGGTTCGCCCAAAATGCCGTATTAGCGGAACACTTTACGAGATGGATGGTTTTGATAAGCTGACACCTGCGATGACAAAAGAATTGGTGGAATCTATGTTTGGACCGAAACAGAAGGCAACCATGGAGGCCACAGGGGAAGTGGACTTTGCCTACACGGATACGCGTGTGGGACGGTTCCGTGTCAACGCTTTCCACCAGAGAGGTTCCTATGCGGCTGTACTGCGTATCGTGGCAAGCGATATCCCGACACCGGAGGACCTCGGGGTGCCGGAAGCTGTCCTTGGGCTGACAAAGAAAAAGCGTGGGCTTGTCCTTGTCACGGGACCGACCGGAAGCGGTAAATCCACCACACTGGCATCTTTGATCGATGTCATCAATAAAGAACGGAACGAACATATCATTACACTCGAAGATCCGATCGAGTATTTACATAAGCATAACCGGTCCATCGTAAACCAAAGGGAGATCGGGTTGGATACCGATTCCTATGGAAATGCGCTCCGTGCGGCGCTCCGTGAGGATCCGGACATCATCCTTGTGGGGGAGATGCGTGACTTTGATACGATTTCCACTGCCATCACAGCAGCAGAAACCGGACACCTGGTATTCTCCACCCTGCATACCATCGGTGCGGCACCTACCATTGAGCGTATTATCGATGTGTTCCCACCGCACCAGCAGAACCAGATCCGCTCGCAGCTGGCATCGGTTTTGGAAGCTGTTATTTCGCAGCAGCTTCTGCCGACGATCGACGGAAAATCCCGTGTGGCGGCATTTGAAGTCATGCTCGGTACCCCGGCGATCAAAAACCTGATCCGGGAGGATAAGGCACACCAGATTCCATCCATCATGCAGACAAGTAAGAAGATTGGCATGCAGACGATGGATGATTCCTTATTCAGCCTGTATCTGAAACACAAAATCGATGCGGCAAATGCCGTAGAGTATGCACAGGATACAGGAAACATGCAGCAGAAGCTGTTTTAAAAAGGAGTTAAGACATGGCAAGTTATAAATACGAAGTGGTCGGGGCCGATGGAAAACCAAAAACCGGCACCATCGAGGCCATGAACATGGAAGTCGCTTCGGCAGAACTCAAATCCGGCGGCAACACCATCGTTTCCATCGCAAGAGCCAACGCATTTAACAAAGATCTCGAAATCCATATCGGAAAAGCCGTCAGCGTCCGCGAAATGAGCGTATTCTGCCGCCAGTTTGAGAGCGTATTAAATGCCGGCGTGACCGTCGTTGAGGCACTCGACATGCTATCCGAGCAGACCGAGAACAAACCGTTTGCCAACGCAATCGCAGAAGTGCGGGATTCCGTACAGCGCGGGGAGACCCTCGCCGTTGCGATGGCGGAGCACCCGAAGATTTTTCCGAATCTCATGGTGCAGATGGTTGCCGCCGGGGAATCCTCCGGTGGACTGGATAAAGCATTCAGCCGTGTGGGAAGTCAGTTTGAAAAAGAAGCCCACCTGAAGGGGCTGATCATCAAGTCGGCGATTTATCCGGTCATCCTGATTCTTGTTATTATCGTTGTTGTAGCCATCATGATGATTAAGATTGTGCCTACCTTTACTTCCCAGTTTGACGAAGTCGGCGGAAAACTGCCGGGCATCACGCTTGCAGTCATGGCAGTCAGTGATTTCTTTGTGCACAGCTGGTATTTTATTGTTGCCATCATCGCAGGGATTGCCATATTTATCCATGCGTGGAAAAAGACAGAGAGTGGGGCACATATATTGGGAAAATTTATTCTAAAGGTACCGCTGGTCGGCCCGCTCAGCATCAAGACGGCATCCTCGCGCATGACGCGAACACTGTCCACACTGATGGGCTCCGGTGTCCAGCTGGTGGATGCACTCGGGCTTGTGACCGAGATGATGGGGAATGCCGTGGTTAAGCAGGCATTAAAAGATGCGACCGAAGAGGTCAGCCGTGGAATCCCGCTCTCGAAGCCGCTGGCAGATTCCGGGGTCTTTCCACCGATGGTCTACCATATGATAGAGATCGGGGAGGAAACCGGTAATATGGAAGACATGCTCGACAAAGTCGCAGCATATTATGATGAAGAGGTGGAGTCGGCGACCGAGGCACTGCTTGCCGCAATGGAACCGCTCATCATCATTGTGATGGCAGTTATTGTGGTGCCGATCGTCCTTGCGATCATGATGCCGATGTACAGTCTGTACGACAGCATCGGAGCCTGACCGCAGGCAGAAGAAGGGTTGTTACATGTCTGCCATGAGACATGTGATGATAGATACATAAAAAACATATTTAGTAAAAGGAGAACAAAGGGTATGAAGAAAATTATGGAACTGCTTCAGAACATGAAGGCAAAGAATGAAAAGAAGGATAACAAAGGTTTCTCTCTCGTAGAGTTGATTATCGTTATCGCAATTATGGCAATTTTGGTAGGTATTGTTGGTACACAGGTAATTCCTTATATCAATAAATCTAAAGTATCTAAGGATCAGCAGGTTTTAAATAGCTTTTCTTCAGCGGCAGTAACTGCATATGCGGAAAATGCAGAAACTATGCCAACCACAGGAACTATAACAGTTAACGTATATGGAACAAATACTGCAGATAGCCCAGCAGCAACATTGGCAGCTGCAATTCAGAAAAATACGGGATATGATGGAACTAATGGATTAGCCAATGTAAAAAAACAGTTTGCATCAGATGCAAAGACTATGACAGATGATATTATTATTAAATTTGATATTGATCGTCATAATGTTACTACCTCAATTAAGTATTCAGATGCAAGTACACCAAAGGAAAAAGTTGCTGATGTAAAGGCAACATTATAATTCGAACGATTTTAGGAGCGTTTTTAGCATGCTAACCCAACTTACGATTTTTCTTTATATTGTTATATTTTTATACGGAATCGTCATCGGCAGTTTCTTAAATGTGCTGATCTTCCGTATCCCGAAAAAAGAGAATATCGTGCAGTCCTCGCACTGTATGAACTGCGGGCGTAAGCTGGGCTGGCGGGACATGGTTCCTGTATTTTCCTACATAATTCTTCGGGGCAGATGCCGGCAATGTGGTGCTAGGATTTCCATACAGTACCCATTAATCGAGGCTTTAAATGGTGTGCTGTATGTGGTCGTTTTCATGGCGGGCGGTTTCACGTTCAGCAGTGTGCTGTATTGCCTCATGACATCTGCCCTGATTGTCATTGCGGTCATCGATGAGAGAACCTATCAGATACCGGTTTCCCAGAACCTGTTTCTGGGACTGCTCGGTATCATCATGACCGTGTATGATTTCCGGCATATCCTGTCCCATATCATCGGGGCAGTCATTGTCAGCCTGTTTTTGTATGGCCTGTATTATTTCTCCTCCGGCAAAGCAATCGGTGGGGGAGACATCAAACTCATGGCATATGCAGGCCTGCTTTTAGGCGCAAAAAACATTATTTTTGCATTTATTCTTGCATGCATTCTTGGATCCGTCATCCATACCATCCGCATGAAAGTAAGCAAGCGAAACAACCTGCTTGCACTCGGTCCGTACCTTTCGGCAGGCATATTCATCGCCGCACTCTGGGGCAGCCGTTTCTGGACCTGGTATCTCGGCATGATGGGCATTTATTAAAACATGGCATGAACTGCTATGTATGGCATAAATAAAAAAGTAAAGTTTTTCTTATTCCTGTGGCGAATTTTGAACATCCTTCCTATTCGCCATCTAAATTTTACATCACAACATAACGATGGAAAATGTATGAAAGCCAATTAGCACACGCAAAATCTTTCACCAAAATTCTTACAGCCTCTTCCCGAAGAGAACATGAGCGGGGGATAATTGTCTTTCATACATTTTCCAGCACAACTGCTAGAAAATATAAAGGAGAAAATGAAAATGGTCAAAAGAGTAGTAAGTATTGAGGCCGGTGTATGGTGGACAAAAGTCGCACTGGCCGATTACCGCAAGAAAAATCCACCGGTACATAAAGCGTTTGCGTTCCGCACCCCGGAACATGCGGTGGAAGATGGCTATATCCGCGATAAAGAAGCGTTTGCATCGGCATTAAAGGCCGAACTAAGCAGACACGATATCCATGAGAAGGAAGTTGTATTTACCCTTTCGTCTTCTAAGGTTGTTACCCGCGAGGTCATGATCCCGTTTGTCAAGGACAATAAGATCATGGGAATCATCGAGGCACAGATCCGTGATTACTTCCCGATGGATGTGAGCAATTACACCATCAGCTACAGCAAGATGGACGTGGAGGAAGAAGACGGAAAGAAGATGCTTAAGCTGCTTCTCGTTGCAATTCCGGATAACCTTTTAAACAACTATGTGACCTTTGCCGAGCTGGCAGGGCTTAAGGTGGAGACGTTTGACTATATCGGAAACGGAACGGTACAGCTTTTGTGTGACAGTTTTCTGGAAAATGCCGTGGTCGTGCAGCTGGAAGAACAGGCAACGGTTATCAGTATTCTGGAAAATAAAAAACTGGTCTTTCAGCGTGTGACACCGTATGGCTATGGAGCTACGATCACGGCGGTGATCGACCATCCGGTGCTTGGCATTGACGATGAGGAGAAAGCACTTGATTTCCTTTTAGACCACAATGTGATATATAACCGTCCGACGATTCCGGAGATGGGAAACCAGGAGGAGATGAAGCGTCAGCAGGCTCTGGCAGAAGAGGCATATGAGGATCTGGCGGAGTCCCTGCGGTATCATCTGCGCATTGCAAACACGGCGGTTGAGTATTATCAGAATCAGGTCAAACAGGAATTTGTCGGGAATGTCTATCTGGTTGGCGATGGTTCCCGTTTTGCAGGCATGCACAAACTGTTTGCACAGGAGCTTCCGCTTCCGCTGCAGGAAATTGATTTCACGAAGGTCATCGATTTACGGAGCGGAAAAAACAAGGCGGCTGAGGGGACGGTAACACCGGATGCGGCATCTTCCGGGACGAGACCGAAGGCGGCAACGGCTGTCGGTTTCCTTTCGGTCATCGGTGCGGCGGTTCATCCGATTGATGCCAGACCAAAGGACATGCTTGTGGCAGATTCCAAAAAGAACGACCTGCACACGGCATATGTGATTCTGGCGGGGGCAGTATTGGTAAGTGTCCTGCTGATTCTCGGTTCCGGTGTGCGTCAGCTGCTGGCTTATCGTGAGCACCGCAATCTGACCAAACGGATCAATGATCTTTCCTATGTGCAGGAGACATATGACGATTACGCGCGGGTACAGGCGGAGGAACAGGTGTATGAGAAATTGGATCTTGCCACCATCACGAAAAATGAGCAGCTGTATCCGCTGATTGCGCAGCTGGAAAATGAACTTCCGACAACCATCCATGTAAAAAGCATTCAGACGGACGGTTCGCTGGTAACGCTGAATATGGAGGCTGACCGGAAAGTTACGGTCGGACAGATGCTTTTGAATTTTGCGGATGTGACGCTGCTTGAAAATCTTTCGATTCCGTCCATGTCGGAGGAGTCCGATGAAGACAGCGGTACGGTGACGTGGACGTATACGTTAAATGCTTATTATACCGGTGCATTTCTCGGGGAGGACGGGCATCTCATAAAAGAAGCGGTTCCGTCTGCGGATACCGATGCCGATACCGATACAGACAGCGTGGAAGGAGAGGAGCAGACCAATGAATAGAATTAAAATTTCAGATTCCGACAAGCGGCTGCTGCTCATTTTCTGTGCGATTGTCATAGTGGCATGTTCGTATTTCTTTATTTTCAGTAAGGGAATGAGCAAGGCAGCGAAGATTGAAGAACAGAATACGGCCGATCAGGCAAAAGTGCAGCAGATGGAACAGATGGAGGCAGGACTTCCGAAGGTAAAAGAAAATATCCAGCGGATGGTAAAAAAGCAGAAGACGATTATCAGTACGTATCCTTCTGCAATGACAACCGAGAAGGCTATTGAGTCGTTACAGGCGTATGAGGATAACAGCAGCGATTTCCATATTACGGACATTACGTTTACCATGAACCAGCCGCTTGCTGTGGATGTGCAGACCGATGGCACGGACACGGCTGCAGGAACGGATGCTTCTTCCACTACCGCACCGGATGCAGAGGCATCTTCTACATCCGAAAGCCAGAGTGAGGAGAGCACACAGGGGGCAGATGCAGCAGAACAGGAAACGACAGGACCAGAGCAAAAAGAGGTCCGGGGATATTATGCCTCGATCGGTATCCGCTATGAGGCAGGCTATGCCGGATTAAAGGAAATGATCGCTTATGTCAACAATTTTAAGGATCGTACAACGATTTCACAGTTTACGGCAAATTATGATGATTCCACCGGAAAATTAAACGGGGAGATGACCCTGAATATGTACTATCTGGAGAACACCGGAAAAGAGTATGTTCCACCGGTATTTCCGAATATGTCAAAAGGTGTGATGAGTATTTTCGGTAGAAGCACATCGCTTGAAACTGCACCGTAAAACGGATGGGAAGGAGGTCCGCAGATGAAGAGACAACCGAATAACAATGGTGGATTTTCCCTGCTGGAAGTTATCCTTGCCATGGCAATTCTTGCCATTATTTCCATTCCGCTGCTGTCTTATTTTACGCAGTCCATGAAGTACAATGCGATGATGGCGGACAAACAGCATGCAACCAATCTGGCGCAGGAAGTGCTCGAGGATTTAAAAAACCAAAAAGAGCTGGCTGTGGTGACGACAGGGGCAGGATTTCGTGTTCCCTATCTGGAAGGAAAGGGCTATACCCTGCTCCGTGAGACTCCGGCGGCTGCCCCGGCACCGGCATTTCAGGCGGAGAATGTGTACTACGCGGCGGCAGGCACTTCTGGCAGCACGTATGATGTCGAGGTTTCTGTCAGTACGGCTGCAGCTGAAAATGACACCAATATCCCACAGATCGAAGGGATTGATGACACAAAGGATGTCGTGGCACTGGAACATAACCAGCTGCAGGAAGCAATGACGTATTTTTCGGAAAAAAATATGACATATGCCGCTGCACATCCGGGGACGCTTCCACTTGGGGACAGCGAACTGCAGGCGAAGATGAAGCGGAAATTTTCGGTTACGGCAGACAGCACACATGTCCGGGTGGCATGCAGCTATACATGTGGGGAAACAGGCGATGAGGTATTGGGCATAGATCCTTCGGAAGTATACGAATGTAATGAGTTTGCAGAGGAAGACATCCGTGACGTGGAACATATTTACCTCATGTACAATGTGGCGCAGGACAGCGATACGATGGAGGTTACATACGCTGCAGGTGTGAACCCTAAGCTGGTGTTTGTATGCCAGAATATTGCGGATGTCAACAGCATTAGACCGGATTATAAGATGACGGTGTTGCCGCAGGGATGCCCGATGCCGTCTGTGGCATCAAACCTTGGCAACAAGTCGTATCCGGATGATCCGGCTGCGGTGACCAACAAGGGAGCAATTTATCAGGACAGCTTTAAGCTGCCGGCTGGGTCGGTTGCCCCTCTGGTGGCAAGCAGCGGGGGAGTGCGAAAGGTCGATCTGACGGTCTGTGTATATAAGAAAGGCAAGGGCGGAAACAATCCGGATAAGGAAAAGTACCGTTATATTACGGTCAGCACGTCGAAAGGAGAGTAGCGATGAAAAGAAACCGGTTCAAACAGGATAACCGTGGCGCCTCCCTGCTTGCCGTACTGGTTCTGATGGTTGTGGTAAGCCTGATTGCCGTGGTGATCACGAAGATTACGATTGTCAATATTGAGATGAAGGAAGTGGAACGCGGCACGAAGAAAAATTTCTACAGTGCGGATGAACTGATGGATAATCTGCGTGCCGGTGCAAGGGAACTTGCAGAGCAGTCACTGGAGAAAGCGTATGCGGATGTCCTTGAAAATTACCTGACGTATTCTGCTTCCGGCGGGGATGTGCAGAAAGTATTTGCCACCAGATATATGGACGGGCTGCAGAAGCAGTTTGCAGAAAACCACACAGATCCGGCAGTTGGTGCATCGGATACTATGGACGCTTCCGGCAACGTGGCGTACCGGGTTTCCGGCTATGATACGGATACGGTAAAAAGCTGCATCAAAGAAGCCGCAGACCAGGGATGTTATATTCCTGCCGCGGATCCAAAATATGAGGTGGATTACGGTGCAGGGACGTTTACGTTAAAGGGTGTGCAGATCCGGTATAAGGATGCACAGGATTATGAGACAACGATCAAAACCGACCTTGTGTTTTCCACTCCGAAGATGAATTTCTCCGGCAGTGGGCAGGTGCAGGAGTTTATGCGTTACGCGCTGATAGCTGACAGACAGATCAACATCGGGGCACAGAATGTGACGGTGGATGGCAATGTGTATGCCGGGGCAGACGGAATTTATGCGTCCACAGGCGGAAACGGTACGATCAAGGGGAAGACGGTTCTTACACGCGGGGATATCGTGACGGAGAGCGGATCAGACCTGACGGTCGGGGACGGCAGTTCCTCGATCTGGGCGGAAAATATAAGGACATCGTCTGCCGGGACAAACGGTGCTTCCTCTATCCATATGAACGGAAATATGTATGTGGCGGATGATCTGGAACTGGCTGGCAGGGGGAGTTCCGTGACTTTGCAGGGCAATTATTACGGTTATAATTTTCAGAAAAATTATGGCGTACAGGATCCGGATTCCGCGAAAAAGGCAGAGTTTAGCAGTGCCATGATGGTCAATGGAAAAAGCAGCCATCTGGATATCAAAGGGCTGAATTACCTGCTTTTGGCAGGGCGGACGTTTATTTCGCGAAAGCTCGATGCCAGTAACGAGGATATTCTGATGGGCGAGTCCATCTCAGCGCGGACGAACCAGCTGGCATATTATGTTCCACTGGAATATGTGTCGGGAGATGGCAGAAGTCTGGATCAAAAGAAGTATGCGGCATATACCGGAATCAGTGAAAGTACGCTGAAAGGATATTTAAACAGCAGCCGGCAGGTGGTTCCCTATTATTTTCCGGGTGGGGTCTATTATTACCTGAATTTTAATTCGGAGAAGTCTGCGAATGACTTTTTTTCCGAGTATTATGCGAACAATCAGGGGAAAACGGCACAGTATGCCAATATCTATCTGGATGAGGATGCATTGATTGTGGATTCCAATACGATTATGACGTTTTCCGGGGACATTTTAAAACGGGCGGCTTCTGCAGATATGCTGGAGGTTGGAACGTATACGATTGCGCCGGACAACTGGAAAGACAGCAGTGGGTTATACTGGAAGTACTGTTCGAAGCTTGCCGTGCGCTATAAGTCGCTGGAACTGGGACTGACGGATCAGGGGCAGGGAGTGACCGAAGACAATGTCCGTCTGACATCTACGGATGCCAGTGGGCATGAAGTGATTGACAAAACGGTAAATCCGCTGTTTGACTATCTGATTGACCGGAGTGCATTTACCACAGAGGTGGAGAAACACAAGGCATCCCCGACGGCTTCGGAAACGGTGTATTCTCCGGCTGCGGATGTATACCTGATTGAAAATGCCGGAACTTATGCACTTCCAGCTACGGTTACAAAGGGAATTGTCATTGCAACCGGGGATGTCAGGGTGTCCGGTCAGTTTGAGGGAATGATTATTTCCGGTGGGGTGATCTCTTTTGATTCCAACGCTTCGGTACGGGGAAACAAGCTTTTGGTTTCCCAGCTGTTTACCGAGGACCAGAAACGGGATACTCCGCTGTTTTCCCAGTTTTTCAAAGGCTGTTCTTCCCTTGCGGCATCAAATATTTCCGGAAACCTTGATCTGGATTCTTATTTGAACTATGATAATTGGAAGAAGAACGGGTAAGGGGTGTGCCAATGAAGAAACGAAAACTTTTGGGGCAGAATGGAATTACGCTCGTTGAAATCATTATCGTTATTGCGATTATTGGCATTCTTGCAAGCACGTCTGTCATGATGATCGGGCATCTGCACTATGCCAATACGCAGAAGGTGGTAAGGACGCTGGATGCTTCGCTGGATGCGCTTCAGGTCAGGACGATGAGCAAAGCCGGCAGTTCTTATCTGTATATTTACAAGCTGGACAATGGATATTATACGCGTGTCCTGCCCGATAATCTGGGCAGTTTTGACGATACAAAGCTGACATCTGACGGGACGAAGCTGTGTAACAATACAATTAAAATCCGTAAGGACAGCAGCACCGGGGAGGAGCTGACAGAACCGGGTGCCGGTGGGACATTTATTAAGATTGCCTATAAGAAAACGGCATTTTATGATGATTGTACAAATGTGAATGCCATTTATATTGATGGTGTCCCGGCATACACAATCCGGCTGGTGAAAGATACCGGCAGGCATTTTACGGAGCAGTAACTTTTTAAAGGGGGTGGCAGTGTGCCGAACGATCATAGGGGAATTACGCTTGTGGAACTGATTATCGCGATTGCAATTTCAACGGTTATTTTAGGCGCTGCAACGCTTTTCCTTGGAATGGCGCACAAAAATTATAACCACGCGTCTGCGCAGATTGATCTGCAGTCGGAGTCACAGATTCTGATGGAGCAGATCGGCATGTGGGTGATGGAAGGAAACCGGGTGGAGGAACTTGACCCATCCGTGTCCGGTGTCCGTGGGATCGCCATTTATACGATTCCGAACACCCCGTCGGTAACCAATCCGGCAGGTGCCGCAGCCCCGGAGGCTGCAGGCAAGCGGGTGATCTGGATCTCTGCAGGTGGAAAGAAATTATATACGAAGAAAATGGCTGTGGCAGATCCAAAAACCGATACAACGGTGATTTCTGCAGCTACGGATGAGGTGCAGGAAAATCTGATCGGCGAATATGTTACGGCATTTACCGGCACAGTACATGCTTCCACGGAAAAGGCATCCGTTGCGGTTTCTTTTGATATGCAATATCTGGAACAGAAGTATACGATACAAAATGAATTCAAGCTGAGAAATGTACTCAGGTAAGGAAGGGGCGTTCGTATTGAAGATGGTAAGATGGCATCGGCAGAAAAAAAATAACGGAAACAGGAAAAAGAGAATTGCATCCGCAGTCTGTATGCTGGGGGTGCTTGTTGTCTGTCTTGGGGTTGTCGGATATCGGAATAAATTAAAGGCGGATGAAAAACTTCCGGTGATGACAAGAGGAGTCGTTGACCAGATAGAGCAGATTCCGGAGTCGAAGCGCAACATTTACGATGCGAATGCCGCAGCGGCAAAGCTTGGAACCAGGGAAAACCCGTTTCTGATTCTTGAAATTGTGCCTTATGAAGAATACGCAGAGTTTGGATACCAGATCAGTGGATGTGAACCGGTAAATGTGGAAGAGATGCGTTATGGGGATGCTGATATTAATACGGTTAAAACAATAACCGGTGCAAAATGTGAAATGAAAACGGCTTATTTTTTCCCGGATGAGCCAGAAGGGGACATTTCAAAATATTCTGGAAATATGCGTGTCTGTGAGGATGGCATGAAAGATGCAGAATATACCGGATACTATGAGCGCGTTAAAGATGGGGAAGGTACGTTTGTCCAAAAAATCGTAAAAGGGGAAGACGGAAATGAAAGCTTATCGTTTGTCAGACAGGATCATGGAAATATTATCTGGCATACAGTAAATGATTTCGAAAAATCGGATGATAAAGATCAGACATTTGATGAAAAGACGGATCGTGAACTTACCAATGAGGGCGACCGGATTTATACAAAAAGAAAAAGTACCGGTGATAAATCAAAGGATAATATCAATGTAACAAATAATTATTATCTATATAAAAACAATGATTATTTTTTAAAGGACAGTATCGGCTGTAAAACACAGGAGGAAGCAGACAATTATTCGGTGATTATTAAAACGATTACACCGGAAGAGCTGAATGCACGGCCGGAATGGGCAGATTATGCGGATCTGTATGTGATTTCCCCAAAGGTACATTCCGGGGGTGATAATATCAGAGAGATCTGGAAAAAACACAACAGGTACGGAAAGCATTCGTCTGTTTCTTCGTATACGAATGGATTTAATGGATCGAAAGATATCAGCTGGGATGTTGTTACGAAAATGTATAAGAAGATCAATCAGGAGGAAAACTATGCCCCGATTTTTATGGATTCCGGGGTGTATATAAATACAGAGGGATCTTTAAGTGGGGGAAAATCGGTTACGTTTCATATTCTGGACTGGAATATGAATCCAACCATTTATACTTATACCGATACGGGCTATAACAATAATATGTATAAACTGGCAGTCATGCTGTTTTCCATGGATTCTGAACTGTTTCAGCGGTTGTATCTGGATGGAGAAGATGCCTTGATTCAAAAGAAAGAAATTAATGGAGTTGAGACTGGTGTGTTTACTGCACAGACGGGCGATGCGCAGACATACTGGTCTATGTTTACATTTCTTCCGTCCGATGTGGATGGACGTGTGATCGGCGAGAACTGGTACCATTACTGGACGAAGCAGGATAAATGGGAGAAGTATATGACTGCCGGAAATATTTCTACCAATGAAAATCAGGGATATTTAAATGGCAGACTGTTTGTGTTTAAAGGGGATACAACTTCCACACAGGCATTTGGCACGGGGACGGTTCCGGCATCGGATCCGAATTCTAAGTTTACGGATTTTAAGGAATTTACGGGAAATGATCCCAAAGCGACACCGGCAGATGCAGTCCGTTATATTCTCGGATATAAAACATCAAAGGATCATGTGGATGGAGAACTGCGGATATTGGATATTGAGCCATGCTATGACCGAAAGAACGGGTACTCGCTGAAAAAAAGTTATATCCAGCTTATGATTCCGAATTTTATCGGGGATATTAAGATTACCCATATGACTACGGCAGAGTTTATTGGTTCCACGGAGGATCTAAACAGCAAGTACAACATGATTTATCTTGGGTTGGATCAGGGTGCTTACAATCTGGAGAAAAAACGTGTAGCCTACAAAGATGCAGATGGCAACGTGAAATGGATTGATGAGATGCAGACTGTGTGGAATGATACCACGATGAACGGAAAAATTTATTTCCATACCGGAGATAAAATGACCAGTGCAGAGTATAGCAGGTCAGACGGCATAAGCCGTTCGGTCAAGTTCCTGTGGGCTGGAAGCGGAAATAATGTTATAGAGGATACGACACTCCGTTTCTCGGGAAATGACATTACAAAGATTAAGAAAGCGGAACTGGAGAACTTTTTACATGCCGGTTATCCGGTTGTTGCGGTTGATGATCTCTATTGCCTGTCCGATAAAATAGATGCCGGTTCAAACCTTGCAGATCTGGTCAGGGAGAGTAAGAAGGAAAAGAAAACCATTTACCAGACGTCAGATAGCAATGGGCTGATTGCAAAGGTAAAAGAGGTCTGTCCGAAAATTACGTTTACAAAACTGCCAAATGAATATCAGGGAACGACTTCGTCTGGGGGGAAAAATGATACGTCTGTTTCCGTAGATGACAGTCAGGCAAATTATCTGGATGTGGACGGTTTTGGCAGATCAAAACTTGATTTTGGTTTTCAGGTGACGGATGTGCCATCCGCACAGTATCAGTGTAAAGTTTATATTGACCAGAATCAGGATGGTAAATTTGAAGAGGGGCTGGCAGATGTGGATGGCTCCGGGGATGCGGATGATTCGGATGATACAGGGGAAGTTTATTATGAGGGAGATGTTTTTACGGCAGGAGACGGGGAACAGAACATTACACCGGTAAAACTTTCCAAACTGTACTTTGGGCTGATCCAGTGGAAGATTGTTGTATACCGCAAGGATAATCCGGACATTCATTTTACACGTACCGGCTGCTCGGTTGCAAAAAACCAGACCGGACAGAAACGGGAGATTAAGGTGCTTCAGATTATGCCGGATACGGATACTAATAATAAGGGGTATCTGAATTTGCACGAAAATACGCTGTTTACGAAATATTATAATGCATTGAATGATTATAATATTACCGTGGTAACGACTACGGTTTCTAAGTTTCAGGAGAATTATTTCGGGGAGAAATTTGTGTATGATTATTCCAGGGATATTTCAGCCCAAAAGGGAAACGAAAATCCAGCTAAAATGTCAAAAAAACAAAAGGAACTGTATCATACATACAATATGTTTATTCTGGGATTTGGCGATACGTTCCATAAGGTAAATATGTCGAATAAAAACGGTGCGATTGATTTCCTGAAATATTTTATCGCCTCTGGAAAAAGTGTTTTGTTTACGCATGATTTTACTTCTATGCATAATGTGCACAGTGGGGATTTCGGATATTCTGCCAATACATATCTGCGTGATGTCATGGGAATGAACCGGTATAAAGCTGTGAGTGGGAAACTGACCGAGAGCGAACGAAAGGAACTGCTGGCTTATCAGGCGAAACATAAGTATGATACAATGACCCAGACAACCGTTGGCAGCAACGGTACACTTTCTACAACGGCACTTGGTAATACCCAGGGATTTACTTACTATGCCATGAAACGTCTGGGATGGGAAAAGAAAAATACGGATCAAATAATCCCATACCGGTATATGATCAGAAGTTATAAAAATGATGAATATATCTGTGGCGTGAGTAACGATAATGTGAAATTGACAGGATTTAACAATAATAATGACCTGACAATGCGTGCAACGAAGACGAATACGGGACAGATTACGGAATATCCGTTTAAAATTGACGAAACACTTAAAATTGCATCAACGCATGGGCAGTGGTATCAGCTGGACATGGAAGATCCGGAAGTTACGGTCTGGTACTGTCTTTCGGATAATGAGAACGGAGATCCGTGTGCATGGGCGGGTACGGCTTCAAACGGAGATGGAACCGGTGCCACCTATGGGGCTTCCCCGAATGATGCCGCCAATAATTACTATATTTACAGTAAGGGAAATGTTTTTTATTCCGGAGTAGGTCATTCTACGGTAGATGGAGATATGGAGGCAAAACTTTTCATTAATACGATGATTGCCGCATACCGTACCACATATGAGCCACCAATGGTCGAGATCCTGAATGAAGAGGCGGAGCTTTTAAAAGAGGAGTCCGGAAATGGAAGTGATCCGAATCTGGTGTATAAGATGAACTGGATGAAAGAATATGGAAATAACCTTGACGGCACTAAGGAAAAAATTCGCTTCAGCCCGGTCGAACTGAATACCGTCAGAACGAAGCTGACCTGTTCGATCCAATACAAAGATGGAACTTACGTAGATAAAATTTACAAAAAAGACGGAACGTTGATTGAGGGAAAAGCAACGAAGGAGAATCCTAAAAAATATGTGTTTGAAAACCTAAAAAATATGGGTGAGTATTACTTTATTTATGATACAACAGCTGTCTCTTATACACATCTCCGAGCCCACGAGACGCGTAGTAATCT
>OWHX01000371.1_pt1 | contig 26312 bp, 19 predicted proteins | sample 1732801 | NCBI WGS metagenome assembly OWHX01 (sample SAMN05065755, study PRJEB22554) | human gut metagenome | biome: ENVO:2100002; feature: ENVO:00000062; material: ENVO:00002003 | host: Homo sapiens | place: USA
CTGTATGAGTGAGATCCCCACCACTCTCAAACACCGCATAGTCCGCCGAGCCCACACCTTCTAGCTGGTTGGTAAGCTTGATATTGGTATCTTTTAGCGTGATAGAATCTTTGGCGATAAACTTCACCACAAATGCCCCGGCATTATCGGTGGAATTATTGATACCGCGCGTGGAGTAGATCTCTGCTTTATCAAGGTTTATGGTATTGGCTTCAAAGGTGGCATAAGTCTCATTGACCGCTGTGCCGACATTGCCGTGTAAGGTTAGATTCTTTATTGAGAGATTTTCTCCAGCCTTGGCGATAAACTGCCCCTTGCCAGAGTGCAGCGTGGCATTGAGTGTGTTTAGGCTTAGGTTTTTGCCAGCATCAAATAGGATATAGGCATCGGCTAAATTACTGCCTGATTGCATATTGGTCGTGCCATTTAGGGTGATGTTTTCTCCTGCTTTCATCTCAAAATGGCTTGCCCTGAAGTTTGCCGTTGTCTTATCATCAAAGGTGATGTTTTTGTCTGCTTGAAATTTGGTCGTGCCTATCCAGCTCACGCCATTACTCACTATATCTAAATTAGAATTTTTGAAGCTAATTTCACCGGCAGTAAAATGGGCATTCACACTCTCACTATTAGCAGGCATACTAAGCGTGAAGCCATCAGCATTTAGAGAGCCTTTGGCGGTGATGTTGAGATTGGAATTAGAGCCTTTGATTTTAAAGGTGGAGTTATTGATTGTAACATTGCCTTGGGCATTAAGCGTGAGTGTGTCGCCTTGCGTGTTTGACCACATATCAAGGTTGAGCCCTTGGGCTGTGATATTCTCCGTGGTATTGAAAGTAAGAGTTGCGCCAGCACCTGCACCTGTATTGTTCCCTGCACCTAGGTGTCCTGTAAGATAAGCTTCCTTGGTATTCCAAGTGCCATTGACATAGCCTGTGAAACCGCCAGAGCCAAAATGCACCCCTTGTGTGCCCTGCTCCTTTTTATCATTACCAAAAATCAATGTGCCATTTTGATAATTTGCAGTAAAACTAGTATCGCCTGCCGCATAGGTAGAAATATTTTTCGCATAGAAATTACCGCTGCTATTGTCGTTTGTGGTAGGAGTGTATGACCAGCTCCCACAATACCCAGCCCCCCAATAACTCGCATACAAACAATGCACATCGTGCCCCACATCTTTATCTGCATAAAGCAATGTCGGCACTGCGCCAAAAGCTAGAATCCAAACTGCAAGCAAAGCGCGCACTGTAAGCTGAGATCTAAAGCTTCTCATACGCGCTCCTTAGCTCAAAGTAGATTCTCTATAATCGTGCAAATCACAGCATTATAAAACGCTAGATTCTAGTGTAGGTCTGCGTTTAGCTCGATTTTGCGATTGCTTCTAAAGGCGATCATCTTGCCGCTTTTAGAGTCCTGCCTGTAATGCACGCCGTGCTTGCCTGAGAGCTCGCGCCCCTTATATAGCCCGCTATCTTTGATAGCAAAGTCCGCATTGATTGCTGCGATTTTCTCCGCTTCTGCTTTGTCGATAGCAAATATCGTGCCTGCTAGCACTGCGATCCCGCCATCGACTATGCAGCCATCACCTAGACTTATGCCAGTGGAGCTATTGACTCCTAGTAGGCAGTTTTTGCCAATGGTGATTGGCTCGCTATTACCCCCACTTAGCACGCCTAGGATACTCGCCCCGCCGCCCACATCGCTGCCTTCTCCTACAATCACGCTAGAGCTTATGCGCCCTTCATTCATACAAGCCCCAAGTGCGCCAGCGTTGAAATTCACATAGCTAGCACCGGGCATTTGCGTGTAGCCGCCACTGCCAAGGTATGCGCCAAAGCGCGTTTTCGCAGAATCTAGCAGGCGGATATTGTCGTATTGGGGGATTACTTGCATTAAATATCGAGGGAATTTATCTACAAAGTCAATCGCAGGGAAGCTGCCCTCCATTTTTAGGCGGATTTCATTCTCGCGCAGCCACTCTAGCTCATAGGGGGTATTCCCACTCCACGCGACATTTTGTAATAGCCCAAAGATCCCATCAAGCTGAAGTGAGCGCAAGGGGGCTTTGCCAAGAGATAGGGCTAGAAGCTTTAAGTAAGCAGACTCTACGCTCTCGCATTTGCTGTCGCTATATAGCACGCATAAATGGTAGCGGAAGTGCCCACTATGAGTGCAGAGGCGATTTTGTGCTAGGGCATTTTGGAGCTCTAGGATAATTTGGATATTTTTATGCGTGCTTGGGTTTGCCAAAGATTCTGCTAGAAATGGCTCATACAGCTCTAACGCACGCTTGATGAAGCCCTCTGTAATGCCAAAAATCGCTTCACTATCACTAGAATGCAGCGGCGCAGCAGCCTTAAGCGCGTCAAAAAACACCGCATAGCTGCCTAGATTCTCATCTGTCCAATTTAGCAAAGGGTAGGTGGCACTAAGGATCGCTTGGGACTTCTGCCCATACTCTATACGCGCAATCCCAAATGCTAAAGGCTTTTTATACTCGGGGAGATTTTGAGTCGCAGAGACAAATGCTTTAAAAGAATCTTTCATCATAGCTCCTTGATTTGAATAGGGTATTATATTACAAATGGCTTATATATAGCCAAAATGGCACACTAAAAGCTGCGAGCGGCACACCAACCACAATACAAGAAATCGCCAGTCTAGAATCCAGCCCAGCACGCGCGATCACCGCGACTGCGCTAATGAGCGGAGGCATAGCCACTTCTAGTAGCACCATTTGGTGGTCTTCTTGCACCCCTATGCCAAACACACACAAAAACCCTAAATACAACATCGGCGTAAGCACCATACCAAAGCCTAGCACGACTCCCACCCTCCTCCACTGCAAGCGCAAAAAATCAAAGCGCAGCTGCACCCCTATGGCAAAGAGAGCCACCGGCGTAGCACACGCTGCCAGAGACAAAATCGGCGCGAAAAGTAGCTCTGGGATACTAAAGGGCATAGCCTTAAGCCCAAAGCCACAAAGCATAGAGAGGAAGAGAGGGTTTGCAAAAAGGCGCACACCCACCGCACGCAAGCGGAATTTCGCCCCAGAGCTTAGGCTAAGGAGCAGCGGGGTTAAAACAGCTAGTGGTAGCCCCGTGCAAAACTGATCAAGCACGATCGCCTTATGCGCAGCTTGCTCGCCTAGCGCACCCTGCACGATAGGCACACCCAAAAAAAGCGTATTGTGCAAAGAGACTAGAAAGGCGATGGTAAGTGCAGTGGCAAAGCATAAGCGCAAAACCTTTAAGACAAACACAAACGCCAATGCGCCAGCTACAAGATTACACGCAAGAGCTAGGGCAAAAAGCCCCAAAAGCTCTAAACTCACGCTTGAGTGATACACCCCTGTGAAAATCGCGCTAGGCAGGGCGAAGTTGAGCAAAAAGCCTAGCAGGATATTGCCCTGCCTATCGCCAAGCAGGCGCATTTTCTTCGCCAAGTATCCCAAGGACATAAAGACAAAGACACTATACATCGCCACAAGCACGGCTACCCCCTTATACGCTAGAATCTAGTTGCACGCTTGCGCTCCTTTGCTTGCTTAAAGCAATCCCAAGCCTAGATTCTAGCACTTTCTTCATAAGCTAGCGCGAAAGCCAGCATAGCGCACAAAAGCTTCTCGCCAAACTCATCAAAAAGCGATGTATCTGGCTTTTTGTCTTGCAAAATCGCATAGGCACGCGCGATTTCTTTCCCCAAGCTAGAATCCACTTTAGATTCTAGTGTTATGCCTTGGGTGATATGAGCTAGGTCGCGCTTGGCTTTGGCAAACACTTCTTGTGCGTTATAGATCTTTGTCTCATCATAGCCCATAAGCTGCATATAGGATTCTAGTAGGGCAAGGGTGAGCTGCTCTAGGCTTATGCGCTGGGCGTTGTAGGGCTTAAGCGTGCTTAAAAGGAGGTCGCAAAATGGCGTGGTAGAAGTGAGCTTAGAAATTAGCCCTGTGCTTGCAAGCTGTGTGCCAAAGCGTGCTAGAGTGCTACTAGGCAGAGCGTTTTTGTCAAGCTCCTTTGCCAAAAGGCTAGCAAGCAGCCTGCTTGAGAGCGTGCGAAAGGTGCTAGAATCCACCTCATCTAAAGGCATAAACGCAAAACGCAAGCCCACAAGAGAGCCAAAATACCGCTTTGTGTCTAAATAGCCTAGCTGTATATTGCGCGCGATGGATTGCGGCGTGAAGTCCAGCATCGTGCCTAGATAGCGCGAGGGGCGGATATGGCGCACAAGCGGGTTGCTATCGTATTTGGTTACAAAGTCATTATGCAAGGAAATGGCGATGACTTCACTCGCCCCCATTTTGAAGGCTAAATCAATGGGCAAATTATCATAATACCCTCCATCGATGTAGCTTTTGCCGCTAATTTCATACACAGGAAAAGCCGGGAAGCACGAAGCAGAAGCCATAACCCAATGCGCGAAGCTCTCTTTAGTCAAACTAGACTTTGTCTGCTCGCACGCTTGAAAGCTAGGCACCTCCAAGCACAAAAGCCCAAAATCCAGCCTTGAATGCACAAGCTTTGCATAGTCTAAATGCGTGGTGATGATCTTCCACAAGGGCGCAGTGTCCATACCTTTGTTTTGCGTGTAGGCTTTGAGAAATGGCAGGAGCTTTTGGGCGTTGTCAAAATAATAGTCCATATCAGTGGTGAGATTTAAGCCACTGCCTATGACTTTTTCTACATCAAGGCTCTCCCACAGCGCGCTAGCCTTATCAAAGTCTCCTTGCGCGATCATCGCGCCATTTAACGCACCAATGGATACGCCTGTAACAAGGCTAAATGAGAATCCAAGCTCGCGCAAAGCCCTATACGCGCCGATTTGATACGCGCCCTTTGAGCCGCCGCCTCCTAGCACGAGTGCGAGCTTTTTAGCGGGGGTGGGGGCTAGACTCTGGGTGTGCATAGCTAGTAAGCTCGTGCAGAAATTATGCCAGCAGCCACATCATACGCAAAAAGCACCAAAATCCCAGCAGCCCCAGCCACAATCCCAGCCGCTACATCATCTAGCACCACACCAAGACCGCCTTTAAGCTTTCTATCAATGCGCCCGATGATAGAGGGCTTCCAAATGTCAAATACGCGAAATAGCACAAAAGCTAGCATAATATGCGCAAAATGCCCCTCGTGCCATAGAGTGCTCATAGTCAGCCATATATCCGCGCTCTTATCGATAGTGAGCCATAGCGAAGGATTCCCATAAGATAGGATACTCATCGCCAGCCACACGCCCACAAGCTCATCGATGACTATCCACTTTTCATCGTGCTTTTTGCTATATGCTTCCCATTTGTCGATCTCGCGCACCGCGATTATCCCAAGCAAGCACGCAAGCAGGAAAAGCGTCTGCGCAGAGTAGAGCAAAATGGGCAGCCCAAGTAGCACGGAGAGCGCGCTGCCAGCGGTGCCGGGGGCTTTGGGGGATCGACCACTATATAACACACTTAGAAATACCACACGGAGTGTTTGGGGCGATTGAGCTTTTTTTGTTTCTGGCGTTGGCTTTGGGGCTAAAAATGGCGATTGCTGCGGCGAGTCGGCGGTTACATACGCTCTAGTATGCGCCCAAGTCTGCTCTTGCAAAGCCCCATTTTTATCACCCAAATCCTGCCGCCTAGCTGCTTGGCTACAAGACACATTTTGGACTTTGTTTTCAGTAGAATCTTCTGGCTCGCTTACACTTTTGGCGTTTTTGTCAAACGAGGATTCTAGGGCTTGGGCGTTGTTTGGCATTGCTACTTCCTTGAGAATTTATTTTTAAACGAGAATTCTAGCCTAGAATCCATTTTATGGATTGCCACGACTTGCTGGCGCAAGTCTCGCAATGGCAGAGAGATCGGCAGGGCTAGAATCCACTTTTTGATTCTCAGCCCCTTTTTTCTTCAAGGATTCTAGGAATTAGGGCTGATTTTTTATTTTTAGCTTGTTTTGTAAAGCCACTTTGGGATTCTAGGAATTGCGGTAGTGCTAGTGGGGCTTTTTAAGGATTTTAGGGCAGAGCTAGACTTGGTGGTCTGCGGTTGCCCTAAAATCCTTAAAATCGCCGCTATGATTACCCAAGACCGAATCCCCCTGTGTTAAGCAAAATACCCCCTTAACCTCTGCTTCCCAAACTCCACCCCAGGCTGATCATACGCATTAACCCCCAGCAACACCCCCGTGCAAGAAGTCAAAAGCTCAAAATACACCACAAGCGCGCCGATATGCCACTCATCTAACCGCTCTAGCACGATAGAATCTGTGGGGATAGCAAGCGACTCCAAAGTCTCTAAAGTCGCTTGCTTTTGGAGATTGAGCAAGCGTAAAAATGGCGTGCCATTGACAAAATCGGTGGATTCTAGTCCTGCTAGATGACAATGCGGCACGATAAAGCTAGAATCCTCACTAGAATCCACCTTATCACATTCATCACTTAAAGACAAAAAGCTCACCACCTTATCACGCGCGCCTTGCACGATGAGCTGCAAGAATGAGTGCTGATCGATACTGCCCACAAGCCCCACAGGTGTAAGCCCCACGCCCTGTGTGCTACTAGAATCCGCTTGGCTCAAACTTTTGCCCAAGCTTTCCCCCCAGAGCTGCACAAACCAGCGATTAAGCTCACTAAACACACTCCCATAAGAAAACAGCACACTTATGGGATACTGCTTGTGGTGCTTGGCTAAAAAGGCAGCTTTATCGATGATATGCCCCTCTTTGCCAGCAAAAAAGCTCTCCATCATCGCCCTAGCCCCTTGCAAAAGTGCGCTAATATCAAGCCCAAGCAGGCTCAAAGGCACAAGCCCCACTAATGAAAGCACCGAAAATCGCCCCCCCACATTAGCAGGGATTGTAAAGCACTCTAGCCCTTGTGCTTTGGCAAAGCTCTCTAGCGGCGAGCCAGAGTCTGTGATACAGGCTAAATGCTGCTTGTTCGCGCTGCTTAGTAAGTCAAAATGCGTGATAAGAAACTTCACTAGAGAAATGCTCTCAATGGTCGTGCCAGATTTAGAGATAAGCAAAAAGTGCGTGTGTTGTAGCGCGATGGATTCTAGCACGCGGCTTGTCTCAAAGGGATCTGTATGCTCCAAAAAATGCACGCGCCTAGCACAATCCCTGCAAGAATGCCCCAAAGCCGCTTGCACCGCACGCACCCCTAGCGAGCTACCACCTACACCGATGATGACAAGATCTGTGATAGGAGAAAAATACTCGCGCGTGCTATATGCTAAAGCGGATTCTAGGGCTTGTGTGTCAAAGGGGAGCTTGTAGTAGCCGCTTGCTCCACTGCTAGATTCTGCCTTGATAGCTTCAAGCACAGAGCTAGAATCCACTTTGGCATAGGAAGTGTGGAAGCTAATCATAACCGCGCCTTAACGCTCTAGCACAAACGCCGCCATATCCACAAGCCGCGTAGTGTAGCCAAACTCATTATCATACCACGCAAGGATTTTGGCAAATCGCTCGTGCAGCACCATCGTTTTATCCGGCACGATAATCGCGCTATATGGCGCGCCGATAAAATCGCTTGAGACACATTGATCATTATCGATGTGGAAAATCTGGGGCTTTGCTTTAGCTTGTGCGGCAAAAAGCGCGTTTAGCTCATCTTTGCTTGTGGGCTTAGAGAGATTGACACTTAGATCCACCACGCTTACATCAGGTGTAGGCACGCGCATAGCATAGCCGGTAAATTTGCCCGCAAGCTCTGGGATCACAAGGGCTACTGCCTTTGCCGCGCCGGTGGAAGTGGGGATCATACTTAGGGCTGCGGCTCTTGCTCGGCGCAAATCTTTGTGCTTGACATCTAGGAGATTTTGGTCGTTGGTGTAGCTGTGGATTGTAGTCATAAGAGCGGATTCTATGCCTAGATTCTCGTGCAAAACTTTGGCGATAGGGGCTAGGCAGTTTGTCGTGCAAGAGGCATTAGAGATGATTGGCTCGCCTTTGTAGTGCTGCTCATTGACCCCATAGACAAAGGTAGGTGTCTCATCAGCAGGAGCAGAGATCACCACTTTTTTGACACTGCCTTTTAGGTGGGGGCTAGACTTTTCTAGGGAGTTAAATTTGCCCGTGCATTCAAGCACAGCTTGCGCGCTGCCAAAATCTAGCGCGGCTATATCGCGATTGCTTTGGATTCTAACGCGCTTGGAGTTGCCGATCTTTAGCGTAGTCTCATCGATTTTTTCTACATCATATCTGCCATGCACAGAGTCATAGCGCAGTAAATGCACCAGCGTATCTATGCTTGCTGTGGTATTCATACTCACAAGCTCCATATCATCACGCCCGCCTATAATCCTAGCCGCACAGAGCCCTATGCGCCCTGTGCCGTTGATCGCTACTTGTTTCATCAAACTCCTTTAGTTTAGATTCTACGCTAGATTTTAGACTTTTGCGCGCTTGTTTTTGCACTCTCTTGCGCTTGTAGCTTTTCTTGCTCTTCTCTCATCTTTTCCTCCTCTTGGCGCATAAGCTCTTCTTCAAAGGCGTGGGGGTATTTATCCTTGCCCTTAAACTCTATAATCGTGCATTCTGGATAGACTTCTATTAGATGGAATATATTATCCACGCGCGCTTTGAGCTTGCCTGCGGTGGCTGGGTTGCACTTGGGATTTTCCGCGAGCTTATCAAAGTCCTCCGCATCAACTACGACATCTGGCTGCTCCTCTGGCACATCTCCCCAGCCATAGTGCTTCATCGCTGTGCGCACCCAATATTTGCCATCGGTGATTTTTACAAGTCGCTTCATTAAAGGATTGTGCTTAGATGAGTTCTCTAGCACAGGAGAAGCAGTGATCCAGCCCTTTATACGAAATGTATAGTCTTTATAGCTTTTTTGCTTAGGCATTACATTGACCAAATCTTGCAGCAAAATCGTTAGGCGGAAATTTTGGTATTTATCCTGCTGGGAGAGAGCATTGCCATAAGCATTAGCAAAGACAATGAGCGACCACGAGAAAAACCCAACTACAACCGCTGAAGCGACAAAAAACGAGCGAGCATAAAAGGGGCGCGAGACAAGGGCATTAGAATTTGTCTGGCGCGTGTCTTCCTGCTTATATGCCCAGCCACGCCACGCGCTCACCACATAAACCGCCATAGCCGCGCTCCACACACCTATCCCAATAAATGCGCGCGGTCTTTGCAGCGGCTCTGCAAGCACCAAATACACCCCATAAGAGAGCATTATCCCAAGGCTAAGTAGCAGCACACCTAGAAGCAAGGCTAGAATCTTGCTGCGCTTAGATTGGTAGATGATTGATAAAAGAAACATTCCCATAAGGGCGAAAAAGCAGATTTTAATCCCCGTCCAGTCAAAGTCGCTCCACAAGTAGCCAAGATACATTTGCATATTGCTAAGCACTCCGCTTGGCAGCTCACTAAGCGGGAATGTCGAAGTGCCAGCTTGTGAGTGAGCGAATGGGTGCATAATAAAGACCTTGAAAATCCCAAGCGCAGTGGCATAAGTGAGAAATGAAACGCCGATGAAGGTTAGCGTTTTCTTAAGTCCTGCGTTTGTTTGATTAAACATCAAAAAGCCAAAGAAAAGCACAAGGATAATCTCCACCCCACTGCTTGCCTGATAGGTCATACACATACCAAGTGATGAGAGAATCGCCACAGGGATATACGCACGGATATGGTGGATAAACACAAAAGGCAGCACACCAAAAAGCACCGATAGTGCCATATAGGGCGAATCGTATTTAAACGATAGCTCTTCTAAAAAGTAAGGAGAGAGCCCAATAGGGATTGAAGCGATGATGGCAAGCGCGGTTAGGCGTTTTTTATAAGGCTGCTCAGCAGAATCCCACTGGGACTCTTCATTTTTCCAAATAACCTCGCGGATACTCCACACCAAAATCAACGATGCAAAGCTCAAAAACCCTATGGCGACAAACTGCGTCAAAGGCGAGACATCTGCTAGCACTGTGTCCATATGCATAAAGGTGGAGAGATAGTAGCTAATGTAGCGCGAGAAGTTATCCCACTCCTTGTAGCCGATGATAGAGCGATTTAGATCATCGATATAATACACATCTGCACGGATAAGGCTAATGATCCCAAGCAAATACAGCCCAAAGGCGATGAGAAAATACTTCCAAAAGCCCTGCGTGTGAAAAAACGCCCAGCACGCCGCTTTAAACTCTTCAAGTGTTTTTACAAAAAGATTGTCCTTAGATTTTGGTGGCATTAACTCTCCTTTGTAGTAGTAGAATGTGCTAGGCTAGATTCTGCTGCGCTAGGGTGTGGCTGCTCTAAAGTGGCGCAAGAGCTTGGCGACTTTTTGCGCGCATCAAGGATAAAATGTGGGCGCATTTTGACCTGCTCATAGATTCTAGCGATATACTCGCCAATGACCCCAAGCAGCATAAGCTGAATCCCACCGATAAAAGTGATGATGACAATAAGACTAGGGTAGCCAGCCACGGCATTGCCATATAAAATCGTATCGATAATGCGATATATGCCAAAGCATACCGCAAACACCGAGATGAAAAACCCAAGCACAAACGCTATGCGCAGTGGCATCGTGCTAAAGCTTACAATCCCCTCAATAGCGTATTTAAACAGCTTCCAAAAGCTCCAGCTTGAAGACTCTTTAAAATGTGGGATATACTCATACTCCAAGCACTCTCGCTTAAAGCCCACCCACGCGAACATCGCTTTAGAAAAGCGGTGGTATTCTCTCATCTGCAAGAGTGCTTCTATTACTTCTCTATCCATTAAGCGGAAATCACGCACGCCAGATTCTATCTTGACTTCAGAGATAAAGTTTGAAATCTTATAAAACGCCTCGCTAAGTGCAGCGCGGAGCTTAGACTCTCCAGCGCGTGTGGTGCGGCGCGCGTAGATGACTTTGGTCTGCCTGCTAGATTCTAGCCAGATTCTAACCATATCGACAATCATATTTGGCGGGTCTTGCAAGTCTGCATCAAGTAGCACGACCCCTTGCCCCTGTGCTTGCTCTAAGCCAGCTAAAATAGCCGCCTCTTTACCAAAATTGCGCGAGAAAGAATGCACACATACCCTGCGGTTTTTGTTTGTATCTTTGGCAGCAATATCTTCTAGCAGAGCCAGAGTGTTATCACGACTGCCATCATTGACAAATATCAGCTCATAGGGGATAAGCTGTGATGGCGTGGCAGTAAGCTGCGCACTATGCTCCAAAACAAATGGCACAAGAGAGTCCATAGTTTTTGTGATTTCTGTGAGAAATACGGGAAGCGAGACCTCTTCATTGTAGCAAGGCACAACTATGGAAATACCAATAGTAGTAGATGGGTTCATAGATATACTCTCTAGGGCAAATGTAGTAAGCAGTGGAGCGATTATAACCACATCAAATAAACCAAGATTAAACCCTAGCCCTGCCCCAAACCTTACACAGAAGCGAAGTCGCGCTCATAGATTCTCACCATAACGATGAAAAATGCCGTGATCGCAGGTCCTATGATAATCCCCCAGAATCCACACGCGCTAAGCCCCGCAAAAATAGCAAAAAATATCACAAATTCATTGATATTAAGCGGCTTATCTAAGAGCTTGCGATTGACTATGCGGATAAGGAAAGGCTTGACAATATTATCAATAATAAAGCCGATAAAAATAACACTATATAGCACTAAGATTACCGCTTGCACAATCTCACCTTGCACATACAAAATAAGCCCCACAGGTATCCACACAAGCGCGCCGCCGACAATGGGTATCAGCGAGCAAAGCCCATAGAGCACGCCAAGCAGCACGCCATCCAACCCAAAGATACTTACTAGCACCCCAAAGGCAAAGCCCTGCAAGCAGACATTTAAGATCGTAGAGAAAAACACCACCCTAAGCACACCACTCACATCAAGGGCGATGAGATTTATCTGCTCATCTCTAGCGGGCAAAAGTTTGCAAAAATACCCATACCACGCCCCACCATAGTAGAAAAACACCGATAAAAACAGCACGATGAAGCACGCATCAACCACAAACCCCACGCTACTCTTGCCAACTATGGTGCTAAGGCGGCTCACAAAGCCAGCAATCGATGAGAAAGAGAAGTTTGCTAGCACATCTTGTGCTTGGATAAAGGGTAAGTAGTGCAGCGCACTGCGGATAAGCTCTTTGATTTGGACAAACCACACTTCCGCCTGCTTCCAATCTACCCCAAGCAGCCCAAGCGCGCCACGATGGATCACAAAATACAACGGGATAATAAATAACGCCAGCAAAACAAGCACGCTAAGACCAGAGGCAAGGAGATTGCTCTTCACTTTTGTGTAAAAAAACTCCTTGATCCAATAAGTCGCAATACATAGCAGCGCAGCAATAATCATCGTGTATAAAAAGGCGTAGTAAAGCCACACAATCAGCCCAAGAGCTATGGCAAATGCACAGGCGAAGAAGACCTTAGTCCCAAGGGTAGCGCGCGGATTTGGTGGGGTAGAATCTAGCTTATTAGATTCTAGCTCTGGTTGCTTGCAGCAGGATTTTTCTAAAGAAACCTGCTGCGGCTTCGCCTTGCACCGCTGTCGCTGGTTTTCTAAAAAAACCTGTGGTGGCTCACCTGAAGCCAAACTTTCATCAAGGGTAGAAGAAGTTTTAGAAGTAGTATCTGCTTGCATTACTTCCCCACGCTAGATAAGCGCGCCTAGTGGCTCACCGCCTAAAATATGGAAATGCAAATGCGGGACTTCCTGCCCACTATGTGCGCCTGTGTTGGTGATAAGCCTATATCCGCTCTCTTTAATCCCTGCAACTTCTACGACTTTTAAGATAAACGCGCTAAATCGCTCCATAAGGGCTGGGTCTATCTCATTAAAGTCCTTTAGCTCGCGCTTTGGGATCGCTAGGATATGCACCTTTGCCTTTGGGGCGATGTCATAAAATGCCAAAAACTCATCACTCTCATAGACTTTTTTGCAAGGAAGCTCGCCTCGCACAATTTTGCTAAAAATCGTCATCGCTACTCCTTTGGGTATGTATAAGGCTTATGCACTGCGCAGCTCATAGCACCACTAGAATCTAGCAGCTATAAGTTGTCAAAAACTCAAATGGATGCGGGCGGGCTTCCCAAGGCCAGATTTCTGTCTCAAATTTATAGGCTTTATAAGTTTGGATAAACTCTTCGCTAAATACCCCGCCCTCTTTCAAATACGCCTTATCAGCTAGCATTTCTTCAACAGCGTGGCGCAGCGTGTGGGGCAGCTGCTTAATGCCCTTTTCTCTAATCTCATCAAGAGTGAGCTCAAAGAGATTTATCTCCATAGGCTTGCCCGGATCAATGGTGTTTTTAATCCCATCAAGTCCTGCCATAAGTAAGCTTGCAAAGGCAAGGTAAGGATTTGCCGAGCTATCGGGGAATCTAAACTCCATTCTTTTAGCTTTCTCGCCGCTGTTGTAGGGGATTCTAATGCTTGCACTGCGATTTTGCGCAGAATAAGTCAAAATACTTGGTGCTTCAAAGCCCGGGATTAGGCGTTTGTAGGAGTTTGTGCTAGGGTTTGTGAAAGCCGCCAATGCCCTTGCGTGCTTTAGCACACCGCCTAAGAAATGCAATGCCATTTGGCTTAAGCCTTGATAAGCATCACCGGCAAAGAGATTTCTGCCACTTTTCCAAATGCTAATATGCACATGCATTCCGCTGCCATTATCGCCATAGAGAGGCTTTGGCATAAATGTCGCAGTTTTGCCATTTAAATGGGCGACCATTTTGACGACATATTTGAACTTTTGCACATTATCGGCTGCTTCTAGCATATCGCCAAATTTCACGCCAATCTCGCCTTGCCCCTGTGCCACTTCGTGATGCACGACAAATGTTTCTAAGCCTACTTGATTTAGCACCTTTACCATCTCTGCACGCAAATCCACCATAGAATCCACAGGAGCCACAGGGAAGTAGCCGCCCTTAGTGCCGGGGCGATGCCCAATATTCACGCCCTCAAACTCTTTAGCACGATTCCACTCGCCTTCTTCAGAATCTATCTCATAGTATTGGCAATTCACCGCATCTTTAATCTTAATAGAATCAAAGACAAAAAACTCATTCTCCGGTCCATAATACGCCACATCGCCAATGCCACTCTCCTGCAAATGCTTCATCGCACGCTTTACGATACTACGCGGGCATTTCTCATAAGGCTCATTCTTATAAATATCCCACACATCGCAAAACACCACTGCAGTCGTATCCGCAGTAAAAGGGTCGATGAAATAGCGCACGGGATCAGGGATTAGCATCATATCTGATTTATCCACGCTCTGCCACGCTGGGATTGAGCTACCATCAAAGGGCAGCCCTTGGAAGCTGCTTTCATCAATCGCAGAGCGTGAAAAGCTCACATGATGCCACACGCCTTTAATATCACTAAATCGAAAGTCGATAAACTCCACTGCAAACTCATCACAGAATCTAAAAAACTCCGCCACTGCTGCTTTATCCACTGCCAATTTATCAGTGTTTGCTGCTGCCATTATCGCTCCTTGCTTATAATGCGCGAATTGCGCGAAATCAAAAGTCAAAACAAAGTCGCAGTATAGCAAAACTAAGTAAAAGCCAGAATCCAGCCCTTGTGCCTTGCTTGCAGATTCTATAGTTTTATAAAGCTAGGAGAGTGGTTAAGATTTGGTCAAAAGGTAGAATCTAAAGCCTTAATATAATCGTGCTAAGGCTATTGTTATTCCCGCTAAATCTAGCTTAAATCTATTGTCTAAATCATTTCGCAAGATTAGCAAGGCGGCTTGCCTTTGCCACTAGCCCTAGGAACTCCTGCTTATAGCTATCATCGCATACGCCCTGCTGGCTTAGAGTGTCAAGGATTGTTTGATAGCCGTTTCTGCTCTGTGTGCTATTTTTGCTACTTGAATCGTCCCTAAAGCTAGAATCCACAAACTTAGAGTCCATAAGCAGTAGTCCAAAGCCCGCCACACTCTGGGCGAAGCGCATATCTGCACTAGGTGTAGCCAAAATCGCGCTAGAATCTAGTGCGCGCTCAATAAGCTTGCTACGCTCATCATTGCGCGCTTTGTTGGCAGGCTCTTTGTAGCGGATTTTGACATTGAGCCACTCGGCACTTCCTGTGCCATTTTCATTTGCGCCATTTGCTTGGCTTGGTGATTGTGTCTTGGTGGTTTGGGTGTATTTGAGCGGATCTATAATGCCCTTGGCATCTGGGGCGAGCTTGGCATTATTGAGAGTAGCTAGGCTAGATTCTACCCCCACAGGGACAATCTCATAAAGCGCGGTAACGCGGTGGGAGCTTCCCATTTCACCCGCGTCCTTGCTATCATCGTTGAAGTCCTCATCATTTAGCAATCGCTTCTCATAGCCAATAAGCCGATATGCAGCGACTTTAGCAGGGTTAAACTCCACTTGGATTTTCACATCTTTTGCCACGGTGATGAGTGTAGCACCTACTTGCTCGACTAAGTGCTTTTTGGCTTCAAGGAGTGTGTCGATATAGCCGTAGTTACCATTGCCAGAGTCGGCGAGCTTTTGAAGCATAGAGTCTTTGTAGTTCCCCATACCATAGCCAAACACCGAGAGATAGATCCCGCTTTGCGCCTTTTGCTTGATGAGGTCTAGCAAGTCTTTTTCGCTTGTGATCCCCACATTGAAATCCCCATCAGTAGCTAGGATCACGCGATTATATCCGCCCTTGATAAAATGCTTTTGCGCAAGCTTATAGGCGTCCTCTATCCCAGCACTTCCGTGTGTGCTGCCAGAGGCACTAAGCGAGTCGATAGCTTCTAGGATCTTTTTCTTATCGCTTGTAGGCTTTAGCGCGATCGTAGAGCTTCCAGCGTAGGTAACAATCCCCACAGAATCTTTGGAGCTTAGATTTTCTACTAGGAGTTTTAGGGACTTTTGCACAAGCCCTAGGCGGCTCTCACCTTGCATCGAGCCAGAAGTATCGATAAGGAAAACAAGATTAAATGGCTTGCGTTTATCCCAGTCAATCGCCTTTGCCTGCAAGCCTATGCGCGCGATTTTGTGCGCAGGATTCCACAGAGCGGGTGCGAGCTCTAGGTTTATGGAGATTGGCTCATCGCCCTTTGGTGCTTGATAATTGTAGGAAAAGCTATTGAGCAGCTCCTCTATACGCACCATATCAGGGCTAGGCAATCTGCCAGACTCTATGACTTTGCGCACAATGGCATACGAAGCGGTATCGACATCGGAGCTAAAGGTAGAGAGCGGATTATTTGCCACAAGTTTGAAGGGATTTTCATCTTTTTGCACAAAAGAGTCGGTGGATTTTGCCATTTCTCTGTGGTTTGGCGCGACTCTCATAGCGTGGGGAGCTACTTTGCTGACAACCGGACCGACATTCGATACACTTTCATAGTGGAGGGACATATCGACCATATTGGGCATTCTCTCTTGCAAGCTACTTTGATGATTAAAAAAGCAGGCGGTAAATATCCCAGACCCCACTGCTACGAGTATGGCAAAGCTTGCTAGGATTTTGCTAAGTTTTTTCATTTTCTATCCTTGGGCTTGGGTTTTATTAGGTGGGAGTGCTTTTTTATAACCTTATCCCTAGAATCCGCTTTTTACGCTTGTTTGTCTCAACACGATTCTAAGATTTGCGGTGGGGCTGTGGGAGCTTTGCGATTTTTGGGGAAGGTTAGCGACCTTAGCGGTCGTGCCTTTCACAAAAATCGCAATACTGCCGCATTGCCCACCCAAAGCTGAATCGTTTAAAAAACTAAATATAGCCTGCCACCATCGCCAGCACATACCCAATACAGCAAGAGCTAAATACCCCGATAAGCCCGGGCAAGATAAAGCTATGGTTGATGACAAATTTGCCAATATGTGTCGTCCCACTTCTGTCAAACTGAATGGTCGCTAGATCGCTTGGGTAAGTTGGCAGGATATAGTAGCCATAGCACGCTGCGGCAAATGCCACGATGATCCCAGGCTCCACACCAATGCTTAGGGCGATTGGCACAAATGCCGCAAGAGCTGCGGCTTGAGAATTAACAAACTTTGAAATAAGCAGCAGCATAATCGCATAAGTCCAAGGGTGTGCCTTAACAATATCGCCTAGGGCTGTTTTCATCATCGGCGTATGCACGGCAAACATCGTATCCGCCATCCAAGAAATCCCAAACACCGCCACAAGTGCTATCATACCAGATTTGAAAATCTCGTTGCTACCGATCTTTTTGGGATCAACTTTGGTGAAAATGATGATAAGCGAGCCAGCTAGGAGCATAAACATTTGGATAATATGCACCATAGAGATTTTATCCATATCAGGGTTGCCAAGTTTATCGGCTTTATAGACTTTCTCTACTTTGCCTTCTTCTACTTTGCCAAGCTTATCAGCTTTAATCGCCTTATCAAGCCCGATTTTTTCTCCGGGATTATCCACATCAGCGATTTTGACATCTTTAAGCGTGAATACTCCTTTATCGCTCTTTTCTGGAGTCCATTTCAATGTAGTGCCAGACTCTAAAGTCGCCTTGTAGTCATACTTCTGCCCCCAAGTAGGCTTGAGCGAGTCAAACGCCCCAATCAACGCGACCACACCAATCGCCCCTAGGAATATCCACATCGCTACCCAGTCTTTTTTCGGCAGTTTTACGCCTAGCAGCGTTTTAGAATCCCCATAGACATATTGCTTAAACTCTGGATCTTTGAGCTTTGCTTGAAACACTGGATCTTTGTCCAAATCTTTCCCCCTAAACCAGCTAAAAATCCCAATCATCAGCACGCCAAACAATGTGCTAGGGATAGTGATTTGCAGCAAGTTGATATAGCCATCAAATCCTGCTAGCTTATGATCTGCATTGAGAAGTAGCGCGGTTAGGCTCACTACCGCCACGGATACAGGTGAAGCCACAACCCCCATTTGCGAGCTAATAGACGCTGCTGCCATAGGTCGCTCTGGGCGGATATTGTTTTTAATCGCAATATCATAGATGATAGGCATAATCGTATAAACAACATGCCCTGTGCCACAGAGCATTGTAAGGAAGCAGGTAACAAAAGGGGCAAGAATGGTTAGGAACTTTGGATTGCGGCGCAGGATTCTCTCCGCAATTTGCAGCATAACATCTAGCCCACCACTTGCTTGCAATGTCGCGCTTGCCACCACAACCGCCAAAATCGTAAGCATAACATCAATGGCAGGTTTGCCCGGCTTAATATCAAAGCCAAACACAAGCACAAAAATACCGATACCACCAAGTAGCCCTAGTGTGATACCGCCTTTTTGCGCACCATAAAACAGACAAATAAGCACCACTAGAAGCTGAATGGTAAATTGCCAGCCTTCGCTAAGATTTACAAGAAAATCCATACATAACCCCTTTACTAAATAAATTTAACTCCTTTTGCAAACGACATTTGCCATAATTTGCAAAATCGGCGGCGATTATAGCAACATTTACATAAAAATCGTTACAATGTGCGCCAATTTTGCATAGTTAAGCACAGAGTAATGATAATTTAAGCAGAAATAAACCCAACGGATTTCAACAGAATATGCGCAAGCTGCATAACAAGTAAATATAAGGCATAGTATCTATGGAAGACATACTACTACAATGGTTTTATAGCGGCAAAAGCGGGGTGGTATGGCTTGTGGCATTTGTCGCTGGGCTACTCTCCTTTCTCTCGCCCTGTATCCTTCCTCTTGTGCCAGCATATATCTCTTATATCTCTGGGGTTTCGCTAGAGCAGTTAGATTCTAGGAAGCTTGCTAGACATAATCTTCGCGTGGCGATTGTGGGGCGGGCGTGCTTGTTTGTGCTTGGATTTTCTTTGGTATTTGTGGGCGTGGGGCTAGCACTCTCAAGTGTCATCTCTGTGCTGCAATCACCCATCACAAATGTGATTGCTGGGGGGATTGTGGTGGTCTTTGGGGTGCATTTTTTAGGGCTATGGCGATTTGGCTTGCTTGATAGAAGTGCGCGCTATGAGTTTGCACTGCGCCATAAAGCCCTAGAGATTCTAGCTCCCTTTGTGCTAGGCATTAGCTTTGCACTTGGCTACACACCCTGCACGGGGGCGATATTTGGGGCAATCACGCTGCTTGTAGGGACAGGTGGCTATGGCGCGGGGCTACTAGTGATGTATGCGTGTGGCTTGGCTGTGCCGTTTTTGCTCGTGGCATTGATTTTGGAGAGAGGCTTTTCTCTGCTGGCTAGAATCAAGCCTTTTATGCGCTGGATTGAGCTTATATCTGGGGGGATTTTGGTGGCGATGGGCGCGCTGATTATGAGCGGTGAGCTTGGCACGCTTAGTGCGTGGCTTGTAGGTCGCTGGAGTTAAAAGGAGAGATTATGCTGCTAAAAAATGCCCTGCTATGTGATGCGTTCAAAGAGTGCAAGGCGGATTTGCGCGTTGATGAAGAGCGCGGGATTATTAGTGAGATTGGAGAAAATCTAGCACCACAAAGTGCAGAAAGCGTGCTTGAGTGCAGCGGCAAGGTGATCTTGCCTGCCCTTATTGATATGGCATATCCTAAAAACCAAGTCCTATCTCGCAAAAACCTAGAATCCCTAACGCAAAAGGCATTGCGCGGAGGGGTGGGGAGCTTGCTACTACGCCCAGAAAGCACGCCGCGCATAGATCACGCAGCCATTATCGAGCTTGTCTCTTCGCTAGATTCTAGCTTAAGCGTGCATTTTCTCCCAAGCCTAGCCCCCACCACCCTAGAGTCCCCAGAATCTAAGCCAAAAATCGCAGAAATCGCCTCGCTTATTGCATCTGGTGCGCGCGCGATCTACCTAGAATCTAGCGCGCAAAACATCGATGGCTACACACTCTACAAAATCGCCCAATACGCCCAAATGCTCCAAGTCCCCATCATCGCCAGCCCCCAAGAGCCAAGCCTAAGTGAAGGCGTGATGAATGAGTCGCAAGTAAGCGCGCAGCTAGGGCTTCCAGCTATCCCCCCTCTAGCACAAACTATGCAAGTAGCAAAGCTCTGTGAGCTAGCGCGATATAGCGGGACAAGGTGGGTATTTGATGTCATTAGCGAGGTAGAATCCTTGCAGACTATTGCGCATTTTACGCAAATGGGTGCGCAAATCTTAGCGCAGACCTCCTTGCACCACTTAATCCTAAGTGATGAGCATTGCGCGGCTTTTGACACGAGATTTAAACTCTTCCCTCCGCTTAAAGACCCTGCCACACGCGAGCAGCTTCGTGCGCATTTAGATTCTGGCATTAGCCTGCTTACTTGCTTGCAAAGCGATAGCTATAAGTCTAAAAAAGACCAAGTCTTTGAGTTTGCTAGCTTTGGGATAAACGCGCTAGAGCATTACTTCTCACTAGGCTTTAGCCATCTTGTGAAGTCCGGGCTAATCACACTCCAACGCTTTAGCGAGCTTACTTCTTATGCACAAGCTAGGCTTCTCTCCCTGCCAAAAGGTGCGCTAGAAGTGGGGCTAGATGCCGATCTTATCATCGTGGATTTACAGGAGAGCTTTTGTGTTGAAGATACTTTCAGTCCTTATAATGGCGAGCGTCTCTCTGGTGTGGTTACACAAGTGCTACTTGGTGGCAAGATCAAAAGTCTTTAACAAGATTTACAAAGGATAGCGATGATTAAAGTCCTGCTTCAAGGCGGTCTTGGGAATCAAATGTTTCAATACTCCTTTGCACGCGCCTTAGCGCATAGAGGGTTTAGCGTGGGCTTAGATGCGAGCTTTAACTATGTAACGCTAAAATCCTTGCGCGCTAATCGTGCTAAAAGCACTCTTAGGCAAAATCTCATAGGGGGGGGGGCAGAGGGATTTAGCTTGTGAGCTAAAATCGCCGATTCTGCGCGATCTTGAGCTTGCAAAGTTTCGCATTACACTGCCTATTCTCCGGCATTTTTCATTAGCGCAGGACTCTAAAGCAGACATAAGCACACAAGCATATTGCCAAGCACTCTGCACCAAAGCCTTGCGCAAGATCCTCCCGCCTAATAGCAATCCCGCGCGCTATCTCCGCAAGCTCTACACCACACGCGACTCCCCCACCCTAGCGCGACTATTCCAAGCGCACTATCCATTCTCACGCAATGCACGCTTTGAAGGATTTTTCGCTAATGAAGTGTATTTTGCCGAGATAGAATCTATCTTGCGCCAAGAATTTACCCCAAAATGCTTAAGCCCTAGTGCCAAAGCCTTGCAGGAGCACATACAATCCACCAGCGACTCTATCTTCCTCCATATCCGTAGGGGCGACTACCTAGCGCAAGAGAATTGGGAGTATGTCAAGCTAGGAAGCGCGTATTATGATACTGCCATAGCTCTTATGCGCGCAAGGCTTGCTAGCCCGACATTTTTCATCTTTAGCGATGATTTGGAGTGGTGCAAAAGTGAGCTTTATACAAGACTAGGGTCGCTTAAAGGTGCAAAGCTACACTTCATCGGCAATAATGATCAAGGCGATGCGATCAGCGATCTTATGGCTATGGCAGCTTGTCAAAATGCCATTATCGCAAACTCCACCTTTAGCTTCTGGGGTGCGTATTTGATCGACAATCCTGCAAAGCTTGTTATCCGCCCAGCTCAATACACTTGACGCGGAGATAGCCCGCTATGCTACCCAGAGTCGTGGTGCAAGCTTGATGTGATTTGGGGCGATGTAGTGCGCTAGCTAGAATCTAGGTTTGTAGATTCTAGCGCGGTTTGTTCTGTATGCTCTAGGATTCTAGGAATTCTAAAGAAACTGCGGCTGCGCCTTGTTTTGTGGATTGCTTCGCCACTGCTGGTGCAGTATCTCGCAATGACGGAATAAACGCTAATGCGCCAAAAATGGATTCTAGCGATGAAGCTCAAAGTCTAAACAAGCCAGCACAAGGATTCTAGGATTTGCAGTGGAGCTTTACTTATTTTTAGAAGGTTAGCGAACTTAGCGGTAACTCCACAACACCACAGGCGGCAGGATTTTTGAGCTAAAAATGGGGCTTTGCAAGGTGAGTCAAGGGAGTTACCTTGAGTGGTAATGAGCGCAGACTCGCCGCAGCAATCGCCATTTTTAGCCAAAAAGCCAACGCATCCTTGACTACCCAAAAGCCGAATCCTACAAAGTTAATGCTTTTTGCCTAGGACATTGATGATATATATACTCCCCACCGCCAGCACCCCGCCAACAATCGTATGCCACCTTGGCACTTCTCCTAGCATTAAAAAGGCAAAGCCTAGTGCGAACACCGGTGCTAAAAGCGCGTAAATCCCGCCCTCTACCACCCCTAGCACAAACAGAGCTTTATAGAAGATCGTTGTAGCAAATACCGTGCAAAACACCGAAGCCACCCCAATAAGCAAGAAAAACTCCGCACCCTGCCCCCAAATGCTTGTGATAAACGCCCCACTAGAATCCTTAGCGTCCAAAAAAAGTGCCGGAGATAGCAGGAGAAATGTCATCACACTTGTGTAAAAATTAAGTGCTATGGCATTGATTCTCTCTGTGGCAAGACGCGAGCTAATCATAAGAGCCGCCCAATCAAGCGAAGCTAGCACATAAATGATATAAAACGCGCTAAACATTGAGCGCCAATTCCCAAACAAATCCACCAGAAATGCCCCTGCCAAAAGCCCTAGCATAAGCCCAATTTTAGCCGATTTGGAGAGCGACTCGCCTTTATACACACTCCACAAAAACGCCGCGATAATGGGGGAGAGCACTTCAGTGATCACCCCTGCATTCCCAGAGTCTCCATAAGGCATACCCGCATACATTAGATAGGAATAGAGCGCATTAAGCGCGCCTGTGAGCAGTGTGGGGACTAGCACGACTCTTGGAATCTTAAAGGAGATTTTCCATAGCCACATAAGCGGCACAAAGCATACAAACACAAGCAAATAGCGCAAACTTGCAATCTGCGCAGGAGATCCATACGCTAGCAGCATTTTTGATAGAGGCCACACAAGTCCCCAGCCCATCATCGCTAGCACAAGCAAAATGCGCATAGCCGCTTCTCCGCTATTTTTGCGCAAATATGGCTAATTGTGCTAGCACCTCTGCTTGCTTTGCCTTAGCTTCTGCAAGTGCGGTGGCGTTGGACTCTAGGACTTCTTTTGGCGCGTTGGCTTTAAATTTCTCATTAGATTCTAGGGCTTGGAGCTTGGTGATTTCTTTTTCAAGCTTTAGATTTTGGTTGTTTAGGCGCGTGATGATGGGAGCTAGGTCAATGCCTTGCAATGGTAGATAGCTTTTGACTAGCGATCCAATATCTGCCACGCAGTCTTTATCTAGCCCATTTCGCGCCTTTGTATCCACGCATTCAATCGCGCCTACTTTAGCAAGCTTGCAAATCGCCTGCAATGCGGCAGGATTTAGCGGCATATCTGTGGCGATATAGGCAAGCTCAATGGGCTTGTTTGCTAGATCGATTAGGGCTTTCGCACGGCGCAAGGACACAATAGCATCTTTGATATATGCGTAATCCTGCTCTATCGCGCTATCTTGGGACACTTCGCTAGGGTAGCGTGTAATCATTATCGACTCGCTGGATTCTAGCTCGCTGCCGCGCAAGGTGTGGTAGAGCGATTCTGTGAGAAATGGCATATATGGGTGCAGCAGCTTCATCGCTTCTATCATCACGCTTCCAAGCTCGGCAATGGACTCCTTTTGCGCCTTTGCTAGCTCAATGCACCAATCACAAAACTCCCCCCACAAAAAGCGATACGCCACACTCGCGCCATCATTAAAGCGGTAGGATTCTAGCGCGGCTTTAAGATCTTTTGTCGCGCTATTTAGGCGCGATTTGGCATAGCGACCAAGCGGCGTGCGGTAGGCGTTTATGGATTCTAGCTCGCTAAATCCGCTAAAGTTTGAGTCTGCTTGCTTGGCATAGAGTAGGAGAAACTGCGCGGCGTTATAGAGTTTATTAGCAAAATTTTTGGCAAGCTCTAGCTGGGATTTAGCTAGGCGCACATCTCGCCCCTGTGCGCAGGAATATGCTAGGGCAAAGCGCAGGGAATCCGCCCCAAACTCCTCTATCATCGCTAAAGGATCGATGACATTGCCCTTAGATTTACTCATCTTTTGCCCAAACTCATCACGCACAAGCGCGTGCAAATACACATCTCTAAAGGGCAGCTCCCCTAGCAGACTCTCCCCGCTAAAGAGCATTCTAGCCACCCAGAAAAAGAGAATATCAAAGCCTGTGATAAGCAAAGAGTTTGGATAAAAGCGCGCAAGATCAGCGGCATTATACTGCTCCTTACACGCGCCGCCATTCCCCCAGCCAAGCGTGCTAAACGCCCACAGCCCAGAGCTAAACCAAGTATCTAGCACATCAGGGTCTTGCAGCACGCTAGAGTGGCATTTGGGGCAGGTGGATTCACTCTCGTTTTTGCTAGCATATATATGCCCGCACGCGCTATTTTGGCAATACCACACCGGAATCCTATGCCCCCACCATAGCTGGCGTGAGATGCACCACGGGCGGAGGTCGCGCATCCAGGCGTTGAAATTATTTAGCCACTGCGGCGGATGGAAACGCGCTTGAGCTTCTTTGGTGGATTCGGCTTGTAGCGATAAATCGGCGATTTCTGCGGACTCTCTGCGGTTACGCACGCCAAGTGCGCGCCCTTGAGAGTCCTTGAAAAGCCCCGATTTCTCATCTACAATCCTAGAATCCTTTGCTTGCTCGCTTAGAGTTGCGGCGGTGCTAGAATCCGCCCTCGTGGATTTGTGGATCGCCACGCCGATTTCATCGGCTCGCGATGACGATTCCTGCGCGTTTTGCTTGTCTTCTTCAAGGATTCTAGGATTTGCGGTATTGCTAGTGGTGCTTTTTGTGGATTTTGGGGCAGAGCTAGACTGATGGTCTGCGGTTGCCCCAAAATCTACAAAATCACTGCTATGACTACCCAAAGCCGAATCCCTTTGAGCATTAACTTTTTCTATCGTGTTTGCGGCTATCCCCTCACCAATAAACCACTGCCTAGAAACATAAGGCTCTATCACACTCCCACAGCGATAGCACACACCTACTTGATTGCTATAAGGCTCGATTTTCTCCACCGCGCCTGCTTGCTGCAGTGCCTCCACAATATCCGCCCTAGCTTCTAGCCTATCTCGCCCAGCAAAGCCCAGCGCGTAGTCATTTAGCACGCCTTTTTCATCAAAGATGACAATGGATTCTAGCGCGTGTGCCTTGCCTACTGCATAGTCGTTTTCATCGTGTGCTGGAGTAACTTTCACCACCCCTGTCCCAAACTCCATATCCACCGCACTATCGGCGATTATGGGGATTTCTGCGCCCACTAGAGGCAGCCGCACGCGCTTGCCAAGCAAATGTGTATAGCGAGAGTCGCTAGGGTGTATCATCACCGCGCTATCGCCGAAAAATGTCTCCGGGCGCGTGGTAGCCACAAGCAGCACTTCACTAGAATCCACCACAGGGTAGCGCAGGTGGTAGAGATGCGTCTCTTGCTCCTTATACTCCACTTCAATATCCGAGAGCGCACCATCTTTGACACACCAATTCACCATATAATCCCCTTGGTAAATCAGCCCCCTTTCATACCACGCCACAAAGGCTTCTCTCACGGCATTTTGCAGTCCAGAGTCCATCGTAAAGCGCAGGCGCGACCACGCTGGGCTAATGCCTAGGGCTTGCATTTGCTCAACTATCTTGCCCCCGGATTCTTCCTTCCACTGCCATACACGCTTGATAAACTCCTCTCGCCCAAGTGCCTCCTTGCTTAGTCCTTGTGCTAAAAGCTGCTTTTCTACGACATTTTGCGTGGCAATGCCGGCGTGATCGAGCCCGGGCTGATAGAGTGTGGCAAAGCCATCCATCCGCTTAAAGCGCGTGATGATGTCTTGCAGCGTGAAAGTAAGCGCGTGCCCTATGTGCAGCACGCCTGTTACATTGGGCGGGGGCATCATTAGGGCAAAAGTTTTATCGCTCTTAGCGATATTGGCGTTGCCCTCTATTTCAAAATACCCACGCTCTTTACAAATGCGATAAATACGCTGCTCTATGGATTTGGGATCATAGCTCATTGGAGTCCTTTATGATGTGGTGCTTGGGGCAAGGCTGCGTGCTAGGGACTTAAACCGCTCGCCGCGCTCTTTGTAGGAGGAGAATTGATCTAGGCTGGCGGCGGCAGGGGAGAGGAGGCAAACAAATTCTGCGCTAGCAGAATCGATTTCTTTAAAAGCGAGCGATGGCTCGCACTGATTCTCGCCCGCTTCGTGGTGCGCGAGCGTGGGAGTAAGGCGGGCAGTAGTGTCCCGCCTCCGCGCGAGTGCTAGAAGCGGAAATGCGAGGCTTCCCCCTTGATTGCAAAAAGAAAAAGCGGTCGCTTTGTCTTTTTGGGTTAAGGGGGACGGGAGGGGGATAAACCTTTTTCTTTTTGCGGCAG